>Ga0209700_104043_pt1 | contig 27094 bp, 15 predicted proteins | sample SiratroredBW_FD_187528 | JGI IMG/M metagenome (GOLD analysis project Ga0209700, IMG submission 187528) | Root nodule microbial communities of legume samples collected from California, USA - Siratro red BW (SPAdes) (version 2) | ecosystem: Host-associated > Plants > Roots > Nodule | place: USA... | reverse complement strand
CCCCCCCCCCCCCACGTTACTATTGCACCACCAACCTCAAAAAATAATAAAAAATGATTTTGGACCTTTGGAGCCAACCCAAAACTACAACCTTTTTTACTTATGTACCTCTATATTTTAAGCTTATATCTTGCATGTTTTATTTTTTTTATTTTATTGTGTTATAATTATTATTTTAATAAAAATTAAATTGGGATACTAAAACTTTGTAAATAAATTTTTGCAATATTATATTTGCTAATAATGTTAGATATCAAATGGTCGCACGCATCATACGATATTTAATATTATTATTCTAAGATTTTTTTAAATATCAAATGGCCGCACGTGTCATACGATATTTAATATAAAACTTTGGAAATAAAATTTTGAGATATTATATTTTCTAATAATGTTAAATATAAAATGGTCACACACGTCATGCGATATTTAGTATTATTATTCCAAATGTTTCTTAAATATCAAATTGTCACACGCATCACACGATATTTAATATAAAAATTTGGAAATAAAATTTTGGTATATTATATTTTTTAAAAATGTTAAATATCAAATGGCCACACGCGTCATACGATATTTAATATTATTATTTCAAATGTTTCTTAAATATCAAATTGTCACACGCGTCACACGATATTTAATATAAAAATTTGGAAATAAAATTTTGGTATATTATATTTTTTAAAAATGCTAAATATCAAATGGCCACACGCGTCATACGATATTTAATATTATTATTTCAAATGTTTCTTAAATATCAAATGGCCACACGCGCCATGCAATATTTAATATGAAACTTTGGAAATAAATCATTTTAATATCAAATATAAAAAAAATAATTACAAAAATGTCACAAATAAAAATATGCACCTCACAAACAATCTTATCCAAAGAACTACGTAACCCTGATTTTCCATTCTTGATGGAGATACGTAGGAGCAAGGACAAACTTTGTCGGGCCCCTTCCAAAAATAAAAAAATATTTTTGTTTGTTTTTATCTTCATTTTTGTTTTATGTTTTGGGGAAAATAAATATTTTGAAAATTACACTCATTTTATTTATTTAATTAAAGGTACTGTCTTAGGACTGGCGTTGTGGGGGTGCTAACACCTTCCCCACACCTAACCAACTCTCGGACCCAAAATCCAGTTTTCAGATACTTGCCTTATCCTTCTCCGGTTTTTCCATCGTTTTCCATATAAACTATGGTAGCGACTCCCTTGTTTTGAAAATAAAAAAAAATATATTTTTATCTACCGTCTCCGTTGTGACCCCGGTTGCGACAGATGGTGACTCTGTTGGGAACTTTCTGAGAGTCAGGCCAGTTTTAATTGAATGAGTTCAAATGATTGTGGTTTTCTGAATGTTGATTTTCCCTTTCTTTTGTATATATGCTTCCTTTCTTCTGTATATATGTTTGTTCTTATCATTGCTGGAATATATTACCCTAGGGTAGACGACATGCTATATTTGCTTGAGAATTTTTCTTGTTGTTTTGCAGGTGGGGGTTGGGTGTGCTATTCCCCTTCACACACACATTTACTTTTGCATATCATGAGTGCGACCCTATACCCAGGTTTGAGAAACTTAGAATTAGAAGGGGTTGTGTAGCAATGTCACAAGGATGTACTTCCTTTTCTGGCTTTTGCGAGAACCCCAACTAGTGTTTGTTCGCTTCATTTGTATATCCATAAAGGTTGTTTACCAGCTGCTATGGGTATGTGATGGAGTGAGCCATGGCTCTAGTGGCCTTATATCCTTAGGAATTAGGAGCCCACATTTTTGAGTGTGCATGTAAAGAACCTAGAACCCTAGGCGTTGTAATGGCGAATTTCTTTAGGGCACAAAGGGAGATGTGTTGCATTCCTCTTCCTCTCACCATTTGCTTGTACATACTAATAAATGTATCACATATGCATCCACATATCACAAATAAATACCTATTGTGGTACAAGCATGCATGATTTCTCATTATGTTTTAATCATATCAGTTGCATATTGTGTTACTTAACATTGTAATACAAACATACATCTTCATTCATACATTCATGGTAGAATGTATATAATTTTAATTTCATTAACTTTTGCATTGTCATGTCATTTTGCATTATCTGAAAGTTGTGACATACATACATTAATTAGTTTTGCATACACATATCATAGATCTAGACATACATCATACATCTTAACATGTATCATACATCCTAATATGCATCATTCATTTCACGACATTTTTCTCCTTTCTGAAGAAATTTTGAAAATAAAATTTTAAAAACAATTGCCTTGCAAAACTTTCAAATTTTTTTGTCTCTTATCTTGGTGTTACCACATTCAACATATGAAAAGAAAAATGAAATAAAAGGGGGGCAAAAAGTGATCACATGATTGAGTTAATTGTTCTCTTTGATACAATCTTTAAATTCATGACATTACAAAATCTAAGACATGGGTGTTGCATTTTCAAAATTTAATAAAGGGTAAAAGATGACAATTTCCAATAGAACATTAACATGCATGTTGTTTGAAATCCTTTAGCCTTCATTCTTCCCAAAACAAAAGCATTTGTCTTAGTAGCTATCACCATTGTCTGAAATATCAAAATAAGAATATCACATTGGGGCAGAAATGTTTATTTTCTTTCGATTGGTTGTTTGGTCTATCTCGAACCTATTAGGGGCAAAAGGTCCATTAGACTGAAAACCTGCAAGGGTGGTCTAAGCAAAAGAGAGGACCAAAAAAAATGAGAATAAAAAATTGACATGTGTTGGAAGTCATTGAATCTTGTTTCAAGGTTAATCTTTGAAAATAAAGCAATCATGATTTGAAATGATATATGGCCATGTTTCTTTATCCAAAAATATATATATATATATATATATATATATATATATATATATATATATATATATATATATATATATATATCCCTTGCACCCTTTTTGAGTCAAAAACAATATTTTTTTCAAAATCACCCTAAACAAGGATTGTCAATACCAACTCAAAGTGTGTACCAAAAGCTCCTAAGAATCAAATAAAAGAAATCAATCAAGGAATGGAATGATTGCGAGAAAATTACAAAGCGAAAAAAGAAAAAAGGAAGAAAAAGAGAAAAGAACAAAAAAAAGAAAAAAATAGAAAAACTATAAAGGAAACCCTTGATTGATCTAAGTACAATACCCGATTGATGATCCTTGTCCCAAAAATAATCATAAACAAAAATTCATAATAATTTTTTAGCCTTCACATCCTTTTTTTTTTACAACCCTTCAACACTAACCACGTTACAAGCCTAATAAAGTCCATGTCGAACGAGGAATGATTGTTTTGATTTTCAAAGTTTAACCCTGAGGTAAGAAGACGTGACTAACAATGCAGTTGAAAAAAAAAAGAAGAAAAAAAGAGAAAAAATGTTTGGAATGCTTCTGATAGAAGATAATATCTTTTTATCACCCAACAAGCCAATTGAGAAAATCCTATACTGGGGCAATCCTTTTTGTTCACCACACTATCCAAACAAATCACCTTTCCCCTAGACCTGTTTTCACCCTTTGAACCTCAAAACTAGGGCAGTTTTCATTTATTTTATACACATTCTTCCCTTTTAGGGATACAACTTTCTCTATATGATGTTGCTCTAGTCTTTTTTCATGTCGTACTTCACCTAGCCTACCCAATACACCAAAACTGAGGCAGTTCTATTCCGCACGTATACCTTTCATAAAATCTCCCTACTAGAGGGACATGCGAATAATAGCACACTTGAGACTATGTCATCCCAGATTCCTTTAAACCTTTTCAAATTTTTCTCCCACATTTTTCATTCACCTATGGGGATCTAAGCGCATGCATTGTTTTAAAGGAAAAATCAGCAATACCCAATTTTAACATTAACTTTAGGATTTGTAACATCCCTCATTTTCAAGAACAAATTTTGATATAAATGAATTCAACGATGACAAAGAGAACAATTGACTCTGAATGACAAAGGAAAAATAAAACAAATGATGAAAATAAAATCTCATATATTCTCATAGAGTCTCATGCATTTTCATAGAGTCTTATGCATTCATCCTTGTGTAAAAATATTGACTTAATTATGCGTTCGTACGTGCATTTTCATAGAGTCTGATACATTTGTACATGCATTCTCATTCAAACATAAACGATAAATGAAATCTCATGCACATAATCTGATGTACTCATACAAACTATTTTTTTTTTTGTTTTTTTTTAAGTTCTATATATAGAGATCATCTTGGTCATAAATGACACATTGAATTTTATAATAGACTATATGTATAGAAGTAGTGAAATAAAATGTACTTTCTTCCATATTGTTTGTGTGTTTTTCTTACATCGTTATTGTTGAGAGCACAACAATTAGAGTCGTTTGTGGGAACAAGAAAAAGAAAGTTAAGAAGTTAAAGAAATGACCACCAAGTTTGACATCAAGAAATTTTACTTCGGATTATGGAGATTCAAGATAGGAAGCCATCTTGATTCAACAACATTGTGCATATGCTCTGAAGAGTGAGGCATGCTAGAGTCCTTGTCTCAGAAGGAGAAGGCTGGCATCAATAAAAGTATGAACGCCATAATTTTATGTCTTAGTGATAAGCATAGAGAGAAATCACGGAGGAGAAGTTTGTCGCATTCATATAGGTGAAGCTAAAGTCATTGTACATGGCTAAGTCGTTGGCACATATACTCTATCTTAAACAACAATTGTATTCATTTAGGATGACTGAATCAAGAACGATAGTGGACATTTAAGGTGTTTTATCTAGAACTAAAAAGATCGTTATAACATTTAACATTGTGATTGATGCATTGTCTAGAAGACATGTGTTGATTTCTAAACTTGGTGCCCAAATTCTTGGATTTAATAACACAATTGAATTATATAAACAAGATCCTGAATTTTCATCCATCTTTACTAAATGTTAACAAAAACCTCAGGGAGGCTACTATGTAAACCAAGGGTATCTCCTTAGAGAAGGAAAATTTTGTATACCGCTTGGTTCACATAGGAAACTCCTTGTAAAAGAGTCACATCAGAAGGGGGTCTTATGGGTCACTTTGGGATAGAGAAGACCTTGTGCATACTAAGAGAAAATTTCTTTTGGCCCACATAAGATGAGACGTACAAAGGTATTGTTACAAATGTGTTACTTATTTACAAGCAAAATCTACAGTCATGCCTCACGGTTTGTATACTCCACTACCTGTTGCTTGTGCCCCTGGGAGGATATCAGTATAGATTTTGTTATTGGTCTACCTAGGACTCAAAGGGGGTTTGATTCTATTATTGTGGTTGTGGATCATTTTAGTAAAATGGTACATTTCATTCCATGCCATAAAGTAAATGATGCAAGCAATATTTCTAGGCTCTTCTTAAGAGATGTAGTTAGGCTTCATGGGTTACCTGAAACCATGGTGTCAGATAGAGACTCTAAGTTCATTAGTCATTTCTGGAGAACTCTTTGGGGAAGGCTAGGAACTAAACTTAATTTTTCTACCTCATATCATCCTCAAACGGATGGACAAACAGAGGTTGTTAATAGGTCTCTATCCACTTTGTTGAGGGCAATCTTGAAGGGTAATCACAAATCCTAGGATGAGTATCTTCCTCATATTGTGTTTGCCTACAATAGAGTAGTTCACAAGACTACTCAACGTTCATCTTTTGAGTGCATTTGAGAGAAAAGTGTGTAGAAAGTTAAGTTGTTGGATGAAGGGATGAATGGTGAGAAAAGAAGGAAAAATTTATAAAAGTTTGTGAGTGATGTTATAGGTGTAGTTGATATCAATTTATTTAAATTAAAATTAAAAATTAAATTATTATTGTTAATAATAACATTCTTTTATAAATTTATTTTAATTATTATTATAATTATAATTTTATTATTATTACATTTATACCATCTTACAATTTTATCATTTTTATTATTATAATTATTATTATTTGTAATTTTTAATATTAATATTACTGATGTTTTATTTTTATAATTATCTTATATTTACTATTACTTATATTTTTATAATTTATTATATATTAATAAAGTATTATATTAATCACATAAATATAATAAAAATGCTACATCCTCGCAAATTCTTTCCTTTCAACGAAGAAAGAAAGGGTGAAACTTTTCTTCTTAGTATCTGTGTTTAATAATTGTTTATTTCTCAAAATTCTAACTTTCATTTGATTCTTTTGCCCTCTAGCTTTCCATCGGCAGAACCAAACATGCCATAAATTATGTAAGGTTAAGAAGAATTAGAACTTGGAATAGAAGATTTTGGAATCATCGTCTTGTTGGTTATGTTCTTCCTGGTTCAATGATCTTTGTAGATAATAGAGACAAAGGAAGAGTGTGTACAAATTTGTCAAAAAAACCCGCTTACAGATAATTATATTTTTATTCTTAAATAAGATAGAATAAGATATCGGACTATGGGTAGTTGTAGGAACTCTTTCATAATTAATAATGGGTCGAGTCCACTTATTATCAGCTGACTTAATCACATATATATTCACATCTCAAACAATATCATTTTATGTAACCCAATAAATAATAACAATGATTACGTAATATTTTGACAACTAAGTTAATATGGACAAATTACTAATTAATGTATGTCCACAAAATAATTATTCTAACATATTATACACATATAAAACTTATATTCTAAAGAAATCAATATTGTATACTCTTATTTTTGAAAACATTCTACATTTGTGTCCAGATATAGACTGATCTCATGTGTAGCTTCTCAATTCATTACTTGGATAGTAGCATGGGAATACTCAATAATTCAGTCATACGAAGGTGTGGAGATAAAATCATCGGCAAGAAGAATCAGAATAAAGTGATGGAGAAATCTCAACATAAAGATGGTACAATAAAAGACAAAATAAAAGAATGGCTACAAAACAACAATGCACAAATTAAGAAAAGTCCACAAAAACTAAATTAAGAATCATTATTTTTATTTGAAAATCAAAAAGTGATGGCAGCACTCGCATCTGCCAGCTCAAAAGAAGAGCTCAAAAAGACATTATAAATAACAACATCCATACATGAATCAAATCAAGACAACTCAAAAACAACCTCAACCTGAAGATCTATATTAAAAATAACTAAGAATCTAATAAAATTTGAAGAATGTAAAATTTAGTTTGCCATAAATTTGTCAACATGTTATAATTGAAAATTATTGGCTAACTCGTCAAAGTCATAAATAATTTATCTTTGTCTTATTATAAAAAGGAATGTATAAAGATGTCTATATGAAGAAGCCTAAAAGAGATAGAGTGTCTTTGTCATATTTCTCTTTGAAAAGTTCTAAATAATCTTTGTGATTTCAATAATGTTTTCTCAATAATGTTCAATAATAATTACTAATCCCAAAGTGTTGAAAGAAGGATTTGAGCTCAGGACCTTTAACATACATACAAGAATCATAACTGCTAAACCAACGTCAACTTTGCGAACATATACTCATTATTATTCTTCTTATCTCTTGTTACTATTATTTTTTATAAATACTAGTAAGTATAATATTCACCAAAAATGTATCATCATTTTTTTTTTCATACTAACCCAATTTCATATTATTACTTTAATATCTATGTTTCATTTGTAATCAATACTCAAACCTTACTTTCATGTTTTTGACATTTAATACAATGCTAGACTCTGTTAGACTCACCATAAACTCTCACTCTAATATCATATTAAAATAGTATAATTTAAGTTTAATTTAATTTTATAAAATTGACTTAATGAAGTTAATTTTATCAAAGTCACTAAAATTCTATTTTAGTCCAAATTTTAACCTAATATATCACTTTTTACTGAACTTTTTTAATTCATATGATTCCATGTCTTCAGCATGAACAAACAATATTTTTAATATAAATAAATGTGTTAGAAAATGTATATGAATTAAAGATAAAAATTAATTTAGAATATATAAATGAAAATAAAATTTAAGTTACTAAATCAATTTTATAAGATTTGAATCTGTAACGAGAGAAGATAAAAAATTTATGTATGTAATATTGGAAGAAGACGAACAAATTTGAATAGAACAGAACAGAGAAGATAACACTCAGAGATAATATAGAGAAGAAACAGAATTCAACAAAAGCCCCCCCTTTTCCTCTCCTCTCAATTACTATATATTTAATAATATTCCTCACTCATAATTACACATAATCCTTCATGAGTGAATTGGCCTTCGGCATTCTTGAACTTTTTCTGTTACCCACATTCATTGCATCACTTGACACCTCTTCATTATTCTTCTCCCTGCCCGTTTCCTTAACTGTCTTTGTGTTTGTGCTATTTCCACTTGTGACATTGCCTCCCCCGTCAAATCAACCTTGTCCTCAAGGTTGAAGTCAGGATAAGCTTGTTGCATATAGGTAAATTCCTCCCAAGTAGCATGTTCTGCATCAGTGTCTTCCCAATGTACCAAGACTTGAGGAATATATTTGTCTCCCTTGAGAATAACTCTAGATTGCAAAATATCTGTTGGCTGTAATATAAGACCAATGTCATTTGTAATCAGAGGAAGTGGGATATATGATTGTTGATGAACACCTTGGCATAATTTCAACTGTGACACATGAAAAACAGAATGAATTTGAGCAGTTGAGGGCAACAACAGCTTGTAAGCAACTGGATGATTGTTTTGACTCAGCACTGCACCTATACCAATCCCTAATGCATCTGTTTCTAGTACAAAAGGCTTAGAAAAATCTGGAATAGCAAGAACTGGAGCCTGAGTTAAGGCAGATTTGAGTGTTTCAAAAGCTGTAGTAACATCAACATCCCAATTAAAATTGTCTTTCTTGAGCAAATTTGTCAAAGGGGCTGCAATAGATACATAACCCCTGATAAACTTCCTATAATAACCTGTAAGGCCCAGAAATCCCCTTAAGTGTTTGAGGTTAGTAGGAAGAGGCCAAGCTGACACAGCTTGTACCTTGGAAGCATCCACAGCTACTCCTTGACCTGAAACCATGTGACTTAAGTATTCGACTTGAGTAAGTCCAAATGAACACTTAGATAACTTGGCAAACAATTTATGTTTCCTTAATAATTGCAAGAAAGCTTCTAAATGTTGTAAATGAGAAGACCAAGTTGGACTATACACCAATATGTCATCAAAAAAAACCAAAACTAATTTCCTCAACATATCTTGAAAGACTTCATTCATCAAACATTGAAATGTAGCTGGGGCATTCATCAACCCAAAAGGCATCACAAGCCATTTGTAGTGTCCATGATGTGTTCTGAATGTTGTCTTGTATCGATCTTCTTTCTTTAATAAGATATGATGATAGCCAGACCTGAGATCAAGCTTGGAAAAATATTGAGCCCCAAATAGCTCATCAATTAACTCATCAACAGTGGGAATGGAAAAACTATCCTTGACAGTTATGACATTTAAGGCCCAATAATTGGTACAGAATCTCCAAGTACCATCTTTCTTCTTAACCAAGACAATTGGTGAAGAAAACGGGCTAGTACTAGGCACTATAATTCGTTCTTGTAACATATTGCTGACCATCTTCTCAATTTCTTCTTTTTGACTGTGAGGGTACCTATAAGGTCTAACCTTAACAGGATCCGATCTTTAATTAAAGGAATACAGTGATCATTGGATATGCTAGGAGGAAGACCCGTAGGAACTGCGAACACATCATGATAAGTATGCAGAAGTAATGCTAATTCAGGTTCCATGATCTTGGGTAATTTCAACCAGTGATCAGCATCACAATTTGGTTGCTGAAATTGCAATGTAAATAATTCAGAGATGGCGTGAGTCCTTGGCATCCTGCGAAGATTATTATATTGAGCTGGAGCCGGAAGTTTGGGTTTATCACCATGAAGGGTCACAAAGTTCCCGTCTACTAAAAACTTCAATGTCAAATCACTGTAGTCAGCAATATGGGAGCCCAACATAGCCAACCAAGCTGCCCCTAAAACTACATCTACACCTGAGATTGGCATTAAGTAGACTGGTAGTTTTAGAGAGTGCCTTGGATTTGTACTTCAACTTCCCTCATCATACATTCCACAATCAAAGAGTTTCCATTACCTACTAAGACTTGAAATTTAGAAGTTGGTTCAATGGCTAATTTCAAGCAATGAGCAATGCGCGGTTGCAAGAAGTTGTTTAAACTACCACTGTCAAGTAGTACTTGAACCTTCACCCCATTAATAATACCTTGAAATCGCATAGTACCAATACCAGCGGCCCCCTTAAGAGTATTAAAATAAAGGTGATGTTCTTGTTCTGATGATTGAATCTGATGTGGGTCAGGTTCCAGTTTGAAGTCCTCATCTTCCTCTAGTTGTAACAATAAGTATTGTTTGTTGGGGCATCGATGGCTAGGTGAAAATTTTGCATCACAAGTGAAACACAATCCTGTCTCTCTTCTCAATTGCATTTCTGCTGCAGATATTTTGTTAATATTGGAAGACTTAACTAATTGTTGGCTAGGTTGATGTGTGGTGTTTGGATTAGGTAACAAAGGTGGTAGGCTCGTGGATTTAGTGGTTTGTGCTAGGGATGATGATTGGTATTCTAGGTAAGGGTAGGTTAAGGTAGTTTTCTGTTTAGGCAAATATTTCTCTTCAAAAAGCTTGGCCAATGAAACAGCATGTAACAAGGAGGTTGGATTTTGAGCAATAACATCCCTTCGAATGTCAATCTTGAGGCTGCTAAGAAAACAATCAAATAAAGCATCTGCAATAATGCCTTGAACACGATTGGCCAAAGCTGTAAATTCTCTGTAATAATCCTGAACCGATCCGGATTGCATAAGCTTAAAAAGAGTAGAGCGAGGACACTCATAAGGAGATGGTCCAAATTCCAATTCCAAGGCTCGAGTGAAACCGATCCAAGATTGAAATGGATTGGTCTTAGCTATCATTTGGAATCAAGGAATCACCTCTGCTTCCATATGAATTGCAGCAATGGTAAGACGTTGCTCCTCCGGAGCATTGTAAAACGTGAAAAATTGCTCTGCCCTAAAGATCCATTCCAGCACATTCAAACCATTGAAACGGGGAAAATCAAGTTTGACATTACGAACCTGAAACAGCTGAACTGCTTCTGATGTTGACGATTTCGATGTCTCTGCTACATGCAAAGATGTGAGTGCAGTTTCAATGCTCTCAAAATGACTAGAATACTCCATATGACGAGATTCCATCAACTCTAACATTTGTTTGATATCTGTGGAGAGGTCCTTCAATCTAGTGTTTTCTGCCATGAGTGGAAATGAGACTCAATGAAAGCACCAATGTAACGAGGGAAGATAAAAAATTAAAGGATAATGAATTAACCACTGATAACTAGAGAAAGATTATAAAATCTATGTATGTAATATTGGAAGAAGACAAACAGATTTGAACATAACAGAGAAGATAACAATCAGAGATAATAGAGAGAAGAAACAGAATTCAACAAAAGCCTCCATTTTCCTCTCCTCTCAATTACTATATATTTAATAATATTCCTCACTCATAATTACACATAATCCTTGATGAGTGAATCCCCATTCTTGAACTTTTTCTGTTACCCACAATTATTGCATCACTTGACACCTCTTCATTATTCTTCTCTCTGCCCATTTTTTTAACTGTCCTTGTTTTGTGCTATTTCCACTTGTGACATAATCAAATTTAATTCAAGTCTTTTAGCAACTTTCCCGTTAACCAATCTCAATTGATTAATCTCAATTGATTAGTTGAAAGAAAAGTTTACAAAAATTAAACTCAGTTGCAATAAAACGTTTCCCTTTAATTCGACGACTCCCAAGTTTGTATATTTTCTAAATCGAATCTCCATAAAATAGGATACCATATTCTCATCAAAGCTCGTTCGTGATCCAAAGCAACTTATGTTCATATTGCGTCGGAGATGGAAGATTCATATTGCAAACTTGCTTGTACAAAGATAGAAAAAATAAAATATTTTTTTCTCTTTTAATATGAAAACATTATCGAAAAAGTTTAATCAATATATATTTTTTAGTTTAATACTTTTCGTTGTCAATCTCAAAAGATAATTTTATTTTCTAAACCCTAAAGTGAGGAAATATAGAAAAAAGAGTGCACTCTCCAAACGTTCCTATAACAACCATAGAGACAAAATTACAGCTGGCTACTCAATCTTCTTACGCAATAAATGATGCAGGCTGTTATCTATTCAGGCAAAAGACGAAGTATAATACTTACTTTGATGTGATTCACACCGTTGTCCTATTACCATTCTATTATAATACTTGAACTTTATGAAAAGTGGTTTTACGTTTATCGCACCACAAAAAAAATATATATATATTTTACTCCACACGTACTACTGTATTTGTCATATTACATTGGGTAATATTGTTTCTCATAAACTGTTTTATATAATAAACTTTACAATAATTTAATGATAATAATTAAATGACATAAAAATGATGGTCTCGATGTAATTACCAATAAAACTAATAAATACTATTTACAATTAAAAAAAATATAGAAGTGACAATTTACCTTTTCACGTGATCAATATAATAAGAGAAAATTGTTCGTGGAAATCCATACTAGATAGCAGGAATACATGTTACTTGTTCACATGTGCTGACATACATGTTAATTATTGTTTGGATAATGGATGGTGAAATCTTTCTAGGATATGATTTTCTACAAATAAATATTATTTTTTTTCGTTTTATTTGCATTGTTTTCTTATTAGATTTTGACTAAGTCATAAAAAATATTACTAACTTTTACCGTTAGCTTTGAAAATCAAAGCTACAATAGTTTATTTACCTTTTTAGTCGCCTGTTAAGTCCCAAATTCCTTGTATCGAGAAACAAATTAAAAGAAAATTTTCCAACAAAACATCTTTCACTATTTTTTTAATTTTATATCAAGAAATATAGAGTGATTATCTGTAAACTAATATTTAAGTATAAAAACTACTAAAAATAATTTTATGACTCGCACCCTTTTTTACCTAGCCAAACAATTATGGATGAAGTTTAACTTTTACTCCAACTAGCACATGAGTTAAAAGACTTAAACAGATTTAATATATATTTAACTTTCGTAGTATCATTTGTAATATATATTAAGGAAAAAATAATTTTACGAATAGAAACGTTAGATGACAATATATAAAATGTTTTTCAAATAATTGTACAATTATATCTCTTTTTACATGTATATTTTTTGTTCTTTCTATCTCACTTTCTTCTACTAAGATGCATCCTGCTGTAGATGATTATGAGTTACATTATACAATTTCTCTATTAAATTAATAAGCTTGTAGATTTCAATTTCCAATCTCAGCCAAGAAAATTAGTGCAAAGGCGGCAATGCGTGAAATTGCAGAAAACCATTCGGAAGAAAATTCTGAAAACTCACTAACTTTTAACTTTAACTTGTACACTTCCCAACGTACTCACTCACGGGTGAACTTACACACCCTGACATGCACACAGAACCACATGCAAGACAACAAATAGAGAAAGAAAAGCACAGAAAATTTGAAAGGTGATGATGCCATGCCAATGATGCATGGCTCTGTAAACATGGAACATCACAAAATTATCTAGTCTGAACAAGTAAACCAATTTCCCTCCTAGTACAATTGTCTTTGTATACAACTTGATGAAAGAGAAACGATTCTTCACTACATCTTCTCCACTTTGCTTCACTTATTCATGCATGAGTTATGCAATTCCTGGGAATATTAGGCAAAAGAAACTGCTGTCAAAGAATACTCATATTGATCTTTCCAAGAAAATGATAAAACACTGCTAAAATATATTGAAGATATAAAACCCTAGTTTTCTTGCCAAAAAGTTTATAATCATATGTTCCAAGAAGAATCTTGTTCTAGCTAAATATGTACTACATCAAAAACGAAAAATAAATCGTCGATTTGTTTGTCTTAAGCACGTTCAATATCTGGATCTGGTTTTTCCACACTCATCACACTTAATATTTTATCTTTTTCTACCCAAGAGTTATATATATTTGCAAAAACTCATTTCTTCACAATAATTTTCCACCGTCCTGATTCTCACAGCTCATGATGCATGGAAGAACGAGACAGACGGAAACAAAACCCTCAAATATAGACATGAGAAAATGAAATGATGAAGGATGTACAGAAAGAAAACTTGTTTTTTTCACAAAATATGTATTTTTTCCATTATTTCTCACCAATACAAACATTACAAGTTTCTACTTTCCCTTATTTTCTAAAGGCAGTGACATGTGCAAAAGTTGAAGGTCCAAAATTATGTATGAAAAAGGTATAGATCCTTTGAAAGAGGAAGAAAAAATGGAAGATGATGGATGACATGCGAAAAGGCAAAGACATGACGTGAAAGCGAGTGGAAAAAAGGAAAGCGAGGGCTGAAACAACTAACTATAGTACCTTGATAAATATATATGAACTAACTATCTGCACACTTGAATCCATCTGGTGGGGTCTTGCCACAGTCGATGAGAAGCTGAAGAGCAATGGGGATTATGATGTTGATGTTAAGGACCTTGGCCCTAATGGTTGTGCAGAGGCAAACTGCAGCATCCAAGTCCACAAGCCCTGCAAGAACTGGACAACATGTCTGTTTAGCACTGCCGCCAATACCTATGTGGATGAGGCCACCCAACACATCCACACATGCTCCCAGTTTTAGAGAGTCAATGGGGCATGTTGGTTGTGCTGGTGGAGGGTACGGCACCACTGGTGGTGGCGGTGGTGGACACGGTGTTTCACTTGGAGGGCTTGGTGGCGTAACAGTAGGGGGAGTTGGTACAACAGGTGGCACAGGAACAACAGGAGGGTACACAATGGGTGGCTTTGGCACATACGGTGGTGTAACCGGAACAACCGGTGGTTTAGGGATGTAAGGAGGTGTAATCGGGATAACCGGTGGTTTAGGGATATAGGGTGGTGTGACAACCGGTGGTTTAGGGATATAAGGAGGTGTAACCGGCACAACAGGTGGTTTAGGTATGTAGGGTGGTGTGACAATCGGTGGTTTAGGGATATAAGGAGGTGTAACCGGCACAACAGGTGGTTTAGGTATGTAGGGTGGTGTGACAACCGGTGGTTTTGGGACATAGGGGGGTGGCTTGACAACTGGGGGTTTTGGGACATAGGGAGGGTGGGGATGCACTGGTGGCTTAGGGTGAGGTTTTGGGACATAGGGGGGTTGTGGATGAACTGGTGGCTTAGGGTAGTGAGGGGGTTTTGGAACATGGGGTGGTTTCACATGTGGAGGTTTGGGAGATGAGTGGGGTGGAGGACAGGGTTTGGGTGGTTTGTGAACTGGTGGCTTCACTATGGGAGGGTGTTTGGGGGGCTTAGGAGAAGGGTAAGGGCAATAAGGACATGCAAGAACATTGAGGAAGGGCGTGAAGTTGAGAAGAAGGAAGAAGAGGACCTTGGCTAGGGCAAACTTTCCCATGACTTAGATTGTGTAGGGAAAGTAGGGAAAGAGGAAGAGGAATATATGATGATGTTGTTGCAATGAGTTTCAAAGAATGAGGCTCTTCTTATATGAGGATCCTACCCTCAAACCCTAGTTTTTTTTCTTTTTCTCTTTCTCGTGAGTGTTGGTGATCACGGACAAGAGTTATGGCAATCAATCAATCAATCTAAATCTAAACCACACTCCTTACAATTGGAATTAAATTATTAATTTTTGGTGATAGAATCATGGACTTGAAGGACAGAAAAATGCATGAGATATAGGTGGGGCCCAGGGTGTGGCAGGGTGGATTCATGCACAAAAGAGATCACAGAAGGAAAAGGAAATGGAAAAGTGGGCCATGGTGTTATGTCTGAAACTGCGATTTCAATTTTTTGGACAGGGGAATCAAGAAAAAGCAGTGTGAGCAAGAGGACATTTTTGACTTGTAGTGACAAGTGGAAGTGGGGTTATTCTGCCCGTGATGAAAAAAAATCTAATCCTACTCCATAAACATCAAACTCTTGTGTAAATATATAATTTACAATAACTGGCTCAGTCCTAACATTCTTCTCCTGTAAGCTAAATATGCATTTATAATTTACATTAATTTAAATTTATTTCAATAACCTTTTCATATTCGAAATCTGCGTGTAAAAATCAAACATCAAACTAAACATGACTTGGGGTACCTTCCCTTTCATTAATTGAGTTCAGACGAATTTTGGAAGGTGAAGTTTTTACAAACTAAGTGTAATCTTTTGTGGGGATATATTTAAGTTATGTTTGAATCTTTTTTTTTAGTGGAGTTTTACATCTTGTTTTAAAATTTATGACTTTTTCAATAACTATGTATCAAAACTCAAGTTTATTGAATTAATTGATGATATTCTATATAATATTGCGATACATTTTATGTTATTTTAAATTATATATCGTAGAATAGTCTCAATTTTAATATTAATTTTTTATGCATTATATATGTCAACAATTCAAATTGACTTGAATTGATTCAGTTGATCTGATATATATATAATACTTATGAAGATTTTGAACCAAATAATAATGATAAAGTAAGTGATTTATCCAAATTTAATATTGAAAAACATAATCATGTTTTATATGCATGTACAAACAATATTAGTTAATTTCACTATGAAAAATTACTTCTTTTACTATCTAGATTGGATAAATCAAATCTGTCATAAAAAATTTGCTATTTTAATAATAAGCAAAAATTGGTTTTAGACTTATTAAGATGTTTTCTGATAAGTTAATTTCATTTGGATTTATTTAACTCATTATTGGTAGGTTCGAAATAATTATATAAGGGGTTATATGAAATAATTATATATAAATAATAGTAATACTCGATTTTTTTAAAATTAGATATGATAAATATTTTTACCACCTCTTCCATTTTATTTTAAATTAATAAAATATTTTTAATTTATTTAGTATTTAAAATTTATACAATTATAATTTTTTTACTATTATTTGACATTAAAAAATATACATATTAATATTGAATTCTTAATAATAATTTTTTGTTTTATTATTATTTTTTCTAGAAAATATTCAATAAATGTTAGAAAAATATAAATGTAGGTACATATATATTCATGTACACGGGTATACCTGTCACTTACTGGAACATGATGTGTTAAAATCTCATATCACAAATAAGAATGAATAGAAAATTTTATTTAAAGTACCGTTCCATCGCGTCCTAACTCACTAATACTTGTATAGTTTTATATCAAATTTTATATTTAGATATTTGATTATTGTATATGACTATTTTAATTAATTTGACAGTTAAAAGAATATTATTATTTTTATATATTTAGTAGAGTCGTTTCTGGGAATATCTAATAGAATTTGATAAATTAAAAATAAATTATAATAATTTTTTATAAAAGATTTCACATACAAAGTTCCGACGAAGATTTTGGTACTTTTAATTTAGTGAAAAACACGGGCATGTTTTGATAGAAAAAATTATAGTTCGATATTATAATACTAATTAGGAAATTGCAATTTTTTGCTGATAATGACATTTAATAGTACATTTTTGGGACCTACATTTTAAAATCAAAATGATTATTTAAGAAAAAAAAAAAACACCGAAGATAGATTTGTAGATAACTTTCCCAAAACAGAACTTATTTTATAGACGTCAATATATAAATTAAATATATTTTAAATAGGTGCAACTATTACGTCTAGAACTTTGAGCTTCCACTGTGCTGTGCTATTCAAAAGGAAATACATTGTGTCATATCAAATACTTCTTTCAGGGAAGAAAACAAAGAATACGAATTTAACAACCGAATAAATTAAATGTGTAGTATCACACATTTATCATAAATTGTAAGATTATTGTTTTTAATCAATAACATACAAGTTTAACTCATTAGTAATCTTGGTGTGTGAGTTAGAAAGCTCGGTCACACTCATTATTTTGTGGATTTAGATGTTAAGAAGATTAAAAGTGATATAGGAGGTGAAAACCTATCTTATATTTTGTTTGGATAAATAAATGGATTTGAATTAATTGTATGGATTCTTAGTTGTATGAATTGGAGAGAAATTAAAAAAATTGAATTAGGTTGTTTGGATTAAAAGATAAATATTAAAATTTAAATAAAAATATGTGATTAATATGATAAGTATAATTGATAATTTAATTTTTTTTAAATAATAAAATTATATAATTACAATTTTATCTTTATAGTTAAAATTAATTTAAAATAAATATAATTAATTATTTATAAAATTTATTATTTTTTAAATATAAAACAGTTTTTTACCTTCTCAAAACCATATTATTTATAACAAAACTATTCCCAAAACTTATTTTAAACATTTTAAAATTGGCTTGGCATAGTACAAAAAATGGTATGTATTCATTGTGTATATGCATATTGTATAAGTTCAGAACATTTGTGACTTTACACAATTGTGAGGGAGTCTTTCTGTTCCCTTCTACGCACATATGCGATGGTTGATTCAAACATATTTTTATTTTTCTTTCAGTGTAAAAGCTGAGGATATTTGTGACTTTACGCTTTTTTGCCCATCTTCACACATATGTGAGGGGTGAAGTAGTGAGTACCCCTGCGAATCCGTCTGTATTTGTCCGCATGCAAAGTGAACCACTCCATCCAAAAACAAATATTAGTCCAAACACAATATTAGTGAATCACTCCATCCAAATACAATATTAGTAATGGTTTAGATCAATATAATATAAAGTAAATAGAGATTTTAATATGTAAAAAAATGCTAAAACAACATATTCAAACTAATCATAATTTTAATATTTTAATATTTATATGAAATAATTAGAGTTCACTTTTTTTTCCATAAGATAGTTTATACTAACTTTTTTTTCTCTTATGTAAACGTACAAATTGCACTACACATGAGCAAAATACAAAACAAATATACCTATCTTTTGTATGTGAACACTTAACAATTACACTTTTTTTAATCATAATAATATTTATTTATGTATTTTATTGTGAAATAGAAAAGTCTGAGATAAATTTGATGACTCATTACATTTTAGGGGATTTTTGAACTTTAAACCATAAACTAATTAATATTTAATAATATTCTTATCCAAGCTGTTTTGGATCCTTCGAGGTGAATGAAATCGAACCTCTCGGAGGCGATTTGTAGTCGGACAAACAGAAAAAATTCATATGTATAAGATTTTTCGGCACTCAAGTTAGTAAGAGCATAAGGAGAGAAAATATTTGTTTAAAGTAAAGTGAGATAATAAGTTTCTTAGGATGATCTGTGTATTTATAGTATAAGACGTAATAAACAATATTGTTTTTACCCGAACTATTCTAGATGTTCTGAGGTAAACAAAATTGGACCTCTTGAGAGCAATCTGTAGTGAGACAAAAGAGGGAAGATTCACCTGCAGAAGATTTTCCAACGTTCAAGTTAGTAAAAACATAGAAAGAGGAAATATCTGTTTAAAGTGAAGTGAAGTGAGATAATGAGTTTATGTGCATACTTCTTGACTTCTTGTAGGATGACCCTGTATTTATAGTATAACACATAATAGATAATATAATTAGGATTAAAGTGCCAATTATAAGTATTGAATGACAGTTGGAAATGTTGGATAATGGAGCTTTTAATTATATAAAGTGCCAATTATAAGTATTGAATGAGTGGTTACTAATTAAATTAAGCAAGTAGGTTACTAATAAACCTAGCCTAACTAGTAGGGTGAGATACACACAAGATTTTTAATTAGTGAGAATTAAAATTAAAATATTTACATTTATAATTAAAATTAAAAACATACTTGCTCTTTTTTATTAGTGAGAAGATCCTTCTTTCGAGAGATTTATTTATTTTGAAACTATATCAAAATAATTATAATTTTTTTGAGAAAATTATAAGATTAACTTTTTAAGATGTCAAGATTATGGAAGAGTATGCTCACCTAATCATCTAGGTCATTTTTTTCTAGTCAAAATGTGTGATTTGCAAGAAGATTTAAATCATCACTATTTTCACACACGGACTCACTGACTGTAATTTTATACAAAAAATAACTTTCATTTGCATCACAAACACTATACTCCTTAAAAACTAAATTAAATATCAAACAACTCCCTGGTCAAAACAATATGTGATATATTTATATATAGACTGTGCGAAAAAGGACTAGGTTGGATGGTGATGACCATGTGATGCATGGCAACCCCAGGGTTCAAGTTTCGGATGTTAACTGCAACTACCGAATCTTTTCATAAAAGTTCTCAAAGATTCTCTTTCTCTTGTCGTATGTTGACCAAGGTTATGGATGTTAGGTGATGTGGTCTACTCATTGCAAATTGGGCTCCGAACTTTGTTACCAGAGTGTCAAAACAGTTTATGGACTTGGGTGGTAAACGAGTGAACCAGCTAAGGTTTGCATCCTTCAGGGAGGTATGGAAGAGTCTGCAAAAAATAATGTCGTCCGACGTGTGCAAATTGATCTTCGTGAAGTATATATCGATATGCTCGTCTAGGACAATGGAGTCATCGTACCTATTCAGGGCAGGTCCCTTCCAATTGGCAGGGAGCTCAGTTTTCATAATGTTTTCGGTGAACAGGTGTCTTCTAGAAGATAAACCGAAAGTACTAATAGATGGTTGGGGTCTCGACATCTCGTCATACGAAATTTTAGTTTCTTTTAGCGAGAAAGTTTACTCATTAGAGAGACCATGTCGGGTTGCCTAGCTCGGTTTCCTCCTTCTCGGTTGTTTCAACTTTCTGTTTCAATCTTGTGTTATCTTCTCTCAACGCATTTAATTCCTCTGCATTCTTCCTTTTTAAAGTTTCCATCTCTTTCCGTAACTCTATCATCATAGTAATCGGTCATCATGGTTGTTATGGAAATCCTTACGATGTTGCCTATCTCCCATGTCCCTTGTGGTTACCATGTGATTAAGTGAGGCTAAACTCGACCTCACAGTGAATGCCAAATGTTACTGCACGGCTGGCTAGCCCTGCTTAATCCACGGGTCTTCAGTTGGTGCTTACCTCTCAAGATCTGGTTGTAGTTGTCTCCTTCACCTTGGGTTCAGTTCTTGGTCCCAAGAGGAGTCCCTATAAGTACTTTGGTGCTCAAGTTAGTTAGCGGTTCTAGTGTTATAGGGTATTTTGGGTTAGAGGAATAGTACCTTATGTCTTGAGTCTATCTTCTTATTTATAGGCTTCTTAATGGGCCTTTTAGTGAATGGGCCAGAGGCCCTATGTGTTTTAGATGATAATTGTCACATGTTTGTTGTCATTAATATGTCATTAAAAAGGTGTTTACGCGTGCCGAGATCTAGAGATCTAGAGAGGTTGGCCAGCTTGACTAATATTGTCAAGTGGTTATCGTGAAACAATCGATTAGTCGACTTTATAATACAATCAGTGTTGTATTGATCAATCTGATCAATCGGTCATCATAGCTCAATAGTATTTCTAAGTTGAAATGATATCATAGTAAAAGATTTTGACATCTCATTTTCTTAGTCCAATCTATAATAAATAAAACAATTAAATAATTAAACACTAATTATATGTTAAGGCAATTTAAACACTTAATCTAAGTTTAGTAAAAGATCATTAAAACAATATAATTAAGATAAATAAACAGTATGTAAGTATCTTCCTAAATACATCTTTTAATCCAATAAAAATTAAAAGAATACATCTAAGAAAAGAATAGAAGGTTCACATTTTCACACATTATATTAGGTATTAATATAAAACCACTATCCATATTATACCCATCAATTAAGATAGTCAACACTTGGATTAGTGATGAAGAAGATGGTAAGTCACGTAAGTGAGGTACAGGGTGATCTAAATAGGTCAAAACAACATCTTAACAGAAGAATTAAAAAAGATGAATAATAGAAAACACCAAAATCATGAAAACTAGCAAGGTTCCGGAATATCTGCACCTGTGCATGTGAAATTTAGATGAAGTCCAAAGTAGGAGAAGCAACCTACTAAAAGAATATGCTTGCTCATCAAAACGACAACTGAATAACAACAAATTAACCAGTCATTTTACTATACATATGTAGCTAAACACCACGCAAACCCAACATTTTTCCCTTTTCCTTGCTCATACAAATACCACGCTTTATCCTATCACAGCTGTTTTGTCTCAGCCAAAAGTTTACTTAACATAAGATGTTGTTATCAATGATGCGCACTTAGCTAAAATTGAGGAAGGTTACATAAGTGTAGTGTGTGTAGGTCGAGCTGTGCTAACTCTAATTATAATTATAGTTATAGTAAGAATTATAATTATAATTATAGTAGTAATTATAATATAATAATAATAATAACAAATAATAACAATAATACTGATCATGATATTACTGAAAAATGAATATGATGAAGTGGTTTGGTATTAATGTGCTCCTGCTTTATCATGTTTTTTTTCCTATTATTATTATTATTAGAGAGATATGATGAGTCGATCTATTAGGTATCTGAATCTTTCTCCTTATATATTGTTCTTCCCACTTATCTTTACTCAATGTTGGAATCCAGGTTTCTCATTTAAATTTATCTGGGAATCTCCTTCACACATTTCAAACTCTTCTTGCACTTTGAAAGTGTTTTACGTATAAATCCTTCACTCCTGTAATATTTTTCACAAACAATATTAATTATTGGATTTGTAACAATATCAAACAAGAAAATATATAAAAATAAGATTGAAAGAAAATATTTTTACTAACATTGAAATGTATTATTTACAAAGCGTTTTATAATATATAATATACTATCTATACACATATCTGTCCTTTTACAAAGAACCCAAGGACCACAATCACGAAAGATGAATTTCTTTTGGTTCCATTCTGCACATGACAACTTCTCATCTAGCTTTTTATTTTGATCCAAAATCAGGTGCTGACCTGAATTAATTAATAAAAATAAAGATGTGGTTGGAGAAATTTTCCTGAAATTGGTTTTAGAAAAGGAAAATAAGAGAAAAAGGGTTGAAAAATTAATTTATTATAAATTTTAAAAATCTTTATTTTCCTAAAAGAGCTTTTGGAGAAACTTGTTTTGGCTTAAGTCTACGAATTGTTATACAAGCAGAATTGGAGAAATTTTTTGTGATTACTATTAGTCCATATAATTATCAAAAGTGGGAATGTATTAAATTTGCTCTCTGGACAAGTAATAGTACCACGCTGCTGGATCTTCACGAAGGTCCTTTGAGTGCTTCGTGTGGAAGATAAGAGAGAACTAACGTTCATACTATAATTAAGATAAGACAATATTTTATACTATAATATATATAAACAAATCCAAAATAAAGTAAGATTACATATTAATCACAATTACATTAAAACCTATAACAAGAATATAGTCTCATAACTTTTATGTTCACTTCCAGTACTTCAAATTTGGAGTGTTACATGAGTCATATGAAAACTTGAATTATTCCTTTTTTACGTAGAAATGAATGTAACACATACTATCTCTATGTCTTAATCATTTGATTTTATCCATTCAGGGAGTTTAAAAGAAAATTCATTATACCAAAATGAAAAAAAATACATTTCTACATCAATCAAAAACTCTTTGAAGCCATTTTTCACTCTCTAATAGGCATAAGTACCTCACGTGATCATCAAGATGACTATAATATTTACTTGTGGTTATGGAGCTCGAATATCTGAAAATTAGTCTTGAGAAGTCGGCTATGAAACTCAATCTCGAGAGATCAGCTATGGAACTCGGCCTTAGGAGGTTGGCTGTAGAGATCTGTCTTCTAAAGATACTCTGGATATTGTGGTAATTAGTGATCATGCTACGGAGAAATTATTTATTTACATATTGTGTGTGAGGAGATTTTGTAAGACAAGTATTTTATGCAAATCTAGAAGTTTGTATCACTGGAAACATATTTTTGAGGGTAGGGTTTGTAAAATGATGGTCTTATAATAGGGTTGGAGCACTCCTAAGTGCACTTCCATTAATTCTATTTTTTATCGTTAAAGAAAAAGCTTGTGTTACTAATTAGATGATAAGTGAATCATTATTTTAGTTGAAGGTACATGTTTTAGACGGAAAATCACTCACTTTAGTAGTTCCATTAAAAGTATTGAACTAGAACCTAGAATGATAATGGTAACATATTTTTTTAATATAGGATTGGTAATATAAAGAAAAAAAATTAAAAAACATGTTTATCAGCATATTACAATCATGCATTTTCATATAAAGAGAAAAAGTCATTAATGCAAAGATACATTCTACATCAATTATAGGAGAATTTTCATATTAGTTTCCTCATAATATAGATGTCAATGATGTAGAAAGTACATCACATTTTACATCAGTTCCTAAACCAATGTAAAATATACAAATATGATATCGGGTTTAAAGACTAATCGATTTAAAAGAGTAAAAAAAAAATATGCCTTATTACATTAGTTGAAAGTTGAAATTAATGTAATATTTGGCTTTTTATATCAATTGTAGCTACAACCAATGTAATATGTGACTTTTTACATAGGTTAATGCAACAATCAGAATATTATTTTTCTAACCTGTAGCAAATATACCAGAATATTAGGAAAATAATTTTTTGTCTTTATCCAAACATAGGAATAATAAAACTTGTGCAAATGAAAACTTAGAAAAATTAAAGTCATTATAACATAATCAAAAGTAATGAAAAGACAATTCTTGTGTGCCACGTATTTATAAATTACAAAATGTTTTAATTTCTAATGTATATAAAACATTTAGCCCATTCTTGACGAATTTATTCAATTGTGTTTGTAGCCAATTATTCAAATATCATTTCGTTAAATAACATGTAAAGATTTAAAGTGTACTTAAATCATCCATAGTTGAATAAATGTGATGTGTTGATTACCTTAGATGATTGCAAGGACACCCTGCATGATTATGTACAATAAAACTATACTCATTAATAAAAATGATTCAAGAGAATTTAACATAAAAAAATTTATGCAATGTAAGGACTCATTGGGATGGGTTGTATGAAATATGTAAGATATAATGATTTTATAAATCGGTAATTGATATAAGGAAACACCACAAAAATATTTAGAATTTTCTGACAATTGTAGGTATGTGAAGTAAGAGCATAAAAAATATGCCTAAAAAATAATAAATAAATAGAAAATAATAGTAAACGGTAGAATTTTGGAAATTTTTGGATTTTCGATCCCTTTTGGAATTAGCCAGCACATTTCTTATCTCATTTCAAGCAACTTTCAATTTTAACATGTTTCAATCCGAGGTCTATAAAAAGTTATAACCATTTGAAGTATTTTTCCATTAAACTTTAGCAACTCAAATTATATGATAGTTTTATGTAATGTAAGGACTCCGCTATCAAATATGCACTAGAAGAAGTTACCGCTAAAACATTTGGATCAAAAACAAATTTCTAACAATTTTTAATCAATTTTACAAAACCACTAACATGTTGCAAATAAAAGCGACAAGCAATAGGGGGCAGGAGGTGGAACCAAGCAGTGTTCACGGTGGAGATAGAGGTCGATGACTACGCTGCACTCACGACAGTTGATCGAAGCCATATCCAGTCAAATAAATGCAGTTAAATACAGTACTAGGAAGTGACTCCTAGGTCGTCTCCCAAGGACCTAATTTCTGTCAAAGGATTAAAAACACAAAGAGAAAGGGGGAGTTCGTGAAATAATTGAATTTAATAAAATAAAAACCAATAACCAAATTAGATTTCCTTAACCGGATTAAATTACCCTCTTGATTAGATTACAGTCCGCTTATCACAGGATACAAAAATTCATGCTCAACTTATTGAACCCTAATTCCAACCCGAATTAATTAACTAAGTGAGAATTAACACAAGTTTTCTTTATGCAAATTAAGTATTCACATATTCATTCCATCCCAACAACTCATAGCTCACTCCATTAAGCATGAACAGAGACACAAAACTCATATTAACTGAAACATTAAGCAGGATAGAAATAAAATGATGAAGAGTTAAAGAGACTAAACGAGCAAAAATAACACAACAGCAACCTCAAAGCTTCATTGCAATATGAATCAAAAGGATAACCTTATAAATTAGTCTTCCATTAAATTCGAATAAAGCAAATGAAGATTAAAGGCAAAATAAAATTAAAATAGAAAACAAAATTAAATTAAAATAGAAACCGAAATTGAACTAAAATAGAAAACGAAATTGAATTAAAATAGAAAACAAAATTGAATTGAAACAAAACACAACGTAATTGCAGAGAAAAGAAAATAAATACAGAATTAGTTTTTTCAGACAGAGAACGAACTGAATCCCAAAAGCAGAGAATAAAGAACTAAATGCTTTTTTGTTCGCCTTCCTCTGTAACAGGCGACTAGACCTAAATAAGTGCTCAACACTAAACCTAATAAGCCCAAATTTATTCAATTCTGGTCCAACTAATCAAAACTGAAAATAAAAACTAAAAATAAAAATTGATAATATGGCAACTCCTCTTCAATTTCATAATTAATTTCAAAGCCCAATAAAATTCCAAAGTTGTCCTGAAAATAATAATAAAATTAGCTAAAAATCCGAATTAAATAAAGTTATGAATTTCTGGTAAATGAAGCCTAAAAAGTAAAACTGAGAAAATAATAGGCAATTAAGCACAAATTACTAATCAAAATAGGTACAGAAAGACAAGTAAATAAGAGAAAGTAATGACTCATCAGCAGTGCAGAGTGGAAAGATACAAGCCAAGTAAAGTCGTTACTACGGAGGAAGACTTTGAGCTTCGATAGTGATGGTGATGGCGAGTTGGAGAAGACAACACTTGGAAAAGAAACAACATCAGTGGTAATTTGGGATGCTGTCAAACACTAGTAAACAATGACGAAAAACAAAGCGTGAAGAAAAAGAATGAAAATGGTGTTAAGCTGCAACACGATATTTGATTTTGGAGTTCTATCAATATTACATCGATTGTCCAAATAACCGATCTAATTAATATTAGATGCTACATATATCATCAATTGAGTTATTTACATACATATATATATATATATATATATAT
>Ga0209700_104041_pt1 | contig 27101 bp, 13 predicted proteins | sample SiratroredBW_FD_187528 | JGI IMG/M metagenome (GOLD analysis project Ga0209700, IMG submission 187528) | Root nodule microbial communities of legume samples collected from California, USA - Siratro red BW (SPAdes) (version 2) | ecosystem: Host-associated > Plants > Roots > Nodule | place: USA... | reverse complement strand
ATATATCGAGGTCAATCATTCACCACTAATCAATTAAGAATGATATGATACATATAAATTTTATAGACATCCAAGATATTATTTTTCAAGTCCATATGCCTACTAAGGAGACCAAGACAATGGAATAAACTTAAAAGAATTTTAACATTAAGTCAACCATGTTAGCAAAGTTGACTACATAATTAGAACATGAATAATTTCTTTTACTTGTATGTTGTAACATTTTAACACAAGTTGAGTTTTTATATTATTACTTGCGATTTATTAAAAATTAATAAAATTTATTAATTATATATCCATGTAGTTATCACTTCTAAGATATATTTTTTTCCAGTCTACTGATTAAATGGAGATGTTACTATAAACAATTCAGAAAAGGAATTTTATTTATTTTTATAATTTAATGAAAAAATAAATTCATTTGCATATTAGAAAACTACAAAATTTAGTAAAATAAACTAACTTTATAAACATTCTTATTTGTTTGGATTCTACTTCTCAATATTCTAAAAAAAGTTGTTGAAACAAACTTAAAACATTAAAAATATCATTGATACCAAAACGAGTTTGGGATTGAGTATCTTTTACTCATTTTCTTATTAACCTTCATTTGACTCTTCCATTTTATTATCACATGTATACACATATGAGGAGATAATGAAAATGACAATTCCCTAACTTACACCTTAGATTTAGACCACAATTTAACTTAATCGGGGGGTATCAATGGATACCATTTTAATATTTTTCAAAGAGAATTTAATCCATATTTGTATTTGAATTGAGTTTGTACGTTGTTTCTTTTACAAATAAATAAGGACTATTAATTATGATAAAACGAGAATGATCTTCAAATAATGAGTAAAGATTACATCCATATTCGTAATTTTTTCTTGCAAAAATTTCTCAAATGACCTACAAAATATATCATTCTTAGAATGTATTTTTTTTTTTATAAAGATTTTCTCTTAAATAGAAAAAAAGCATCACTGTTAGGTTGATTTAAAGATGGTTTTGTGACATAGATGAGTTACTCTGTGTGGTATGTACGACTTTTACTTTAAAGATGCAAGATTTTAAGGCTATGATATTGAAGATTACACAACTTTCTTAATGAAGTTATATTACAGGCTATATCTTACTTTGAACCTATTATTATAGCCTAGCCGCTAACCATGAATAAGAGATGAAAGCTAACAAATGATGGATTAAAAAAATAAATAGGTAAAAAAATCAAATATAAACAAAGAGAAAAAAGAGTTTGGTCTGAGGTAGTCGATAAAGAAAAATTTTAACCAGTTGTTAAATTTAATTAAGAAATATATTTCAATATAATAAAAAATAAAGAAGAAATTTAAATGATTAGCACACAATATTAGGTTAATATGTGGTTTAGCCCATTTAAATTAAAATTGAAAAAAAATTATGCATAAGTTAACTTTTAGAATCTTTTTCGTAAAATTTTTAACTTTTTTCTTTATTTGTATATAATTTAATTTTAACTAATAGAAAAATATTTTATTTTATTTTCTAGAATTACTTAATAAAAATTATAACAACTCCTTAAATAATCTTTTGACAAACACTTTTGAAAACACTCTGAAATAATGGCCTCTAAATTTATCGTTTAGAATAGTTATTCTAATTACATAGAGTGATAGTTCAGATCTTTCATTATTAATTTTTTTCATCAATGTTTTTTATTTATATTTTACTTTAGATATAGTTTTCATGAGGCAAATCTAGAATGATATAAATAAAATATTTCTATTTGTTTTTCACATAACTTTTATTATCTGATTACGTGAAATCTATTAAATAAAAACGAAACTAAAATAGTCTAGAAAAAAATGTCAATAAATTGATTTAAATATTGATACTTGAAGTTATAATAAATATATTCTCATTTAAATTATATAAAGTGTTCCCTAGCATGAGTCTCGAATCAATTAATGTTATTATTTATATTTTTATTCTGAAGATATATTTCTTAATGAACTAACCTAGATAGATATTATAGTAATGGTTTTAGATATAATTTTCCACATAAATTTATAATTTATTAACTAAATTAAAACATAACTTACACAATTTAGAAAACCAAATCAAAGAATTTAGAAAACAAAAGTAATAATAACGTTTGATTGAAATATCAATAGTTAAAATTACAATGAATTATATTCACCTATAACATATATTAAGTGATCGTTAGATCTTAAGTATTATTTTTATAATAAATATTTATACTTTATCCTTCAACATTTTTATTTTCTTGAGGCAAAATTAGAAAGATATTAGTAACTTTAGTGGTTTATTTTCCATGTAATTTAACATTTGGTTACACGAATTATTTTAAGTAAAGAAAGGAACTCACAAAATTTTGAAAGCGAATAATAGCTGTTATACATCGATAGTTTGAAAACTTTAAACAATAGTAAAAAACTATGCACATAAAAATATATCAAGTTATTGTTAAGATCCTAATTATTATTTTTAAAATAAACTAATATATTATTTCCAACATATAAAGAAGATTAAAAAAAACTCCCAGATCTATATGAAATTGCTATATACATACTTACAGAATCATTTATTTTCAAATCAAATTACAACTAAACTAAGATGCAAAGTACAACATAATTAAAATAATTAATTATGTAAGTTAATAGATAACTTTTCATATATTTTAATTTATGTAATTTAAACTATAATATCTTTTTTCCTCAATAGCTTTTTATCTGCTTAATAGCACAATCATAAGTCACCACAATAAAACACATGTACTTTAAAACATGCTTAGCAATAACATCTTGGAACAAATTTTAATTTATTAAAGTCCTATATAAAGACATACTGATGGTATGTTGTATAGTATGATATACATACTAATATAATAACAATATATTCATAAATCACTATTAAGAATATTTAATAAAATAAATTTATTTTTAAACTTTTAATAATGTATTTATTAAATTATTTTATTACTAAATTTCTTTGAGATTAAATATTTAATAGTAAAGGTTTACCTTTTTAAATAAATAAATACACTTATGCTCTCAAAATTACATACACAAAATCATTTTATTCAGTTTTTAATTTTTAATTTTATTAAATTGTATATAGTTTGATCTGAGTATTGGTTAATACTCAAATCTTGCATCAATAAATAACTTGAATTGAATGGATTTCTAAATAATTTATAACACGTTATACTAATAAATAAAGAAAAATAATCTATCACTTATTGGATTTATAAATATTTCATCAATGCGCTTGAATTCAGTGGATTTATAAATATTTCATCACCCATTATACTGATAAATGAGAGAAAAATATTATCACTTATTTAATTGATAAATATTCTATCATTATACATATTTATGATTTAAATTGAATAAAATTCTCTTGTTCAAAATTAAATTAGGTTCTTATTTTTTTAGGTTTCAAGAAATTATTATTTTTAACTTATTTTTATTAGATTGTATGTATTTTACCTTAAAATGATTTTGTTAATATATATTAAGCCAAAAAAAATCAGAAGACAAAGATACTATTTGACGAATTCTATAGCTGAATGTAAATTTTTTATTATATTTTTATTTCTTCTAAAAAATACAAAAGAATTACAATGAAAAAATTGAATAAATTATTAGACGTGGAAAAAAATATTAGTGAACATATTATATTATTAATAATAATTTTTTAAATATTTAATCTTTAAAAATGTATTCTTTATATTAAAAATAAAGATTAAGTTTTTAAAACAATTCAGTTTAATATATAATTAAATATATTTTTTAAAACAAATAAAATTAATCAGTCAAATAAAATTATTTTAGTCATAATAAAAATAACTTAAAATCTTAAACATTCTATGCCTTATATAGAGAGAAAAGAAGAAAACATACAAACAACCCAAAAATTCACATTTATTCAAACAAAAAAAAATATTAGTTTTGCTAGAGAATAATGTTTGGAAGAGGACTTGTGTCAATTATTAATAAATATTAGAATTGTAATTTTTTAGTTATAAATTATTATTATTTATACATTTTTACTGGAATTATATTTTTTAATGAGCCAAATCTAGAAAGATACTAGTAATATTTTTTTGATATATTTTACATAACTTTACTTATTTGATTACTCGATTTTTTAAAATTAAAACAAAAACTCATAGAATTTATAAAACAAGATGTACTAATAACTGTTCATTTGAATATCGACTATGTGTAAAAGAAAATCCATACCTGAAATTATAGCCAAAGATACAAACATATAAAATATATCAATTGATTTTAAGATCTTAACTATTAACTTTCCTGATCAATTAATATTATTTATACTTTTTATATTTTTCAATCAGCCAAATCTAATAATATATCAGTTCCATATTTTTGACATTATTTTCTTAGTATCTAGAAAATATTTAAGTATCTTTTGGTAATAAAACATCCTTAAATACTTTCCTCACATCCTAGAAAGTTTTACGGTTTTATTACCAAAATTCCTATGTATTTTCTTTTTAAAATATTCATTTAATTGATATTTAAGAAATAATGTTTGAAAGAGGATAAATAAAGATTTCTTAGATCACATAACTGAAAAGGTTAAATCTAAATTTAAAGAAAAAAATTACCTAAAATTTGAGAGAATAAAGTATATTCAAGATCTGAAATTACTGCATGATCTTTTTAATTTGAATTTGTTTTTATTACATTATATTTACTTAATAAGAAAGCATGTAACTGTTGATTGAATATATATATCATCTTTAATTTTTTTTAGGATTAGTGTTTTAAAGATCTAATTAGCATGGTAAACAATTATCATAGCAGTATAGAACAGATAATTAAAATATTGGCAGAGTAAAATTCAAAATAAAATGAGAAATTTAACTGACTGAAAAGGAAACAAGTACGTATCATATTCAAGAGTGGTCCATGAAAAAAAAAACTATAAATTGCATGCAATATTAATAATACAGCAAGGATTTCTATGCGCATTTAACAGTACTACAAAATTCACTGAAAAATTCCCTAAAGCTTAGCTTTTCTGCTAAGAAGACAAAAAGAGAGTGAGGGAGAAAAACAAGGGCGAGGAAACCAATAATGTAAGAAAGATTCTGATGAATGCATGGATTTCCTCGCTTTGAAAAATTCTCTGAATTGTTTTCTCTTGGCATTCAAAAGGGTGTGAGAAAATCCCGCAAACACCTTTAGATATTACTCACTACATACTAAGATTTTCCTTTTGAAGACGACGACAAGGTTCACTCTTCGTAATTATTGCACCAAAGGTAGTAACCACATTTTCTTCTATACTCAAGATTTTCTTTCCATGTATTTCGCTATCTGTTCTTGAATGAATATTTTTTATTTGCCCTTATGGATTATATTCTGTGATCCTTGCATGGATAATTTGGATCTCTTTTGAATTCTCTACATCTCTCAAATGTGTTTAAATATGTTGTGATTGATTTGGATTTTGCATTATCAGATCACATTCACTTGCATGGCGAGGAGAGGAGACAGAAACAGTGCATAATCCATAGAGAAGTTGAATATGTGCAGCAATACTTGCAACAGTGCTTGTCGATGTGGGACTGGTGTCAATGTTGTTAGCAGTATCTGGAGTTCTGGTTTGAAGAAACAGCAAAAACGTCCGAGAGTGCCAAAAAGAGGACCCGGTGTGGCTGAACTTGAGAAGATCTTGAGAGAACAAGGAGGCCTAGACATAACTACTGAAAAGGGAGATTCAGAGGGGTTTCCATCTTTTGTGTCTCGTGCTCCTTCATCTTTGAAATTCCATCATCCATTGCAACCTTCAACTACAACAAAAACTACTAATGTTTCTTCTGCCCCAATATTTGATCATTTAGGTCCCAATACACTCCCAGCCAATACATCTATGTACGGTAAATGTGGATCACTAGAAAGAAGTGGTGGATCTGGTCTTGTTTCTCCTGAAAAAGAATTGTTTCCCTCGAATCTTAATTCATGTAAGTCTAATTTGAACATGAATGAACCGATTGATGGAAATCGATATGATTCTGCCAGTTCCCCTTCCAGGAATTTATCTGGTGACTGGCCTTATGCAAAAATTCAACACATAAACAATCACTCTGCTCCTGTTACTTCTATGGTAAATCATTCCTTTCAGTTTGAGTCCATGAATCTGCCCAAATAATTCTTATTTATATGTTTTTTTTTATGTGTTTGTCTGTGAATTCTCACTGGATATGCATATGATTTCTATGTAGACAAATATCCGTGGGACCTCAACAATCGGACCTCAAAATCAAGCAGAGCTTCCTTCAAACCAAAGTTCGTGTTACAATTACATGTCTAGAGTACCAGAAGAACAAAAGGTAATCTTTTCTTTATATTAAATTATAAACAAAATAATAGATTAGAGTCATTTACCTTCAAATTTTGTTTCTGGTTAACTAGTTTTACATTATTTTTGCTTATGGATACCGTCAATTCTACTCTCAGTGTTTAGGCCGTTGAACTTGAGTGAACAACATTTAAAATCACACATGTTGGTAATTTATAAAGTACTTTGGATGGCCTCATCAGTAATTAGACGTGAAAAATGATAAAAATTTGAATTTGATAGTTAATGGTAGAGTACTAGATTGATTTCTTGCTCACTTTGATTCTTTCAAAATATTTGACAAATTGATAAAACTTTATTGCATGGCTGGTCAAGCAAAATACATAAATTTTGACAGATCTAGAAAGCAGATATCTTGTGCATTAATTTGGTGTGTATGGAGCTTATTCATAAGCTATTTATGTGTACATAAAGATGTTTCTTTTTGTCAGAAGAGCAATTCGTAGATAAGTACTTTTATGATAATTTTATGTTTTGTAGATTGGCATGAAGCGATCTCATTCTTCAACCTTGGAAAACTCTCTGATTCCGCCATCAAACTTCCATGTCCTTCCAAGTTTTTCTCATTACAACAGACATCATCAATCATCCATAAATGATAGTCATGGAGCTAGTGATTTCAATTCCCCCATGGAGTGCTACAAGTAATAACTCCTTTTGTCATCCCCTGCTTTTGCCTAAATTATTCTTAGCTCAACTTGTCTTACCAACTCTTGTCTTTCTCAGGGATGTCAAATGGGGTAGCACTTTGGAGCTTAGTAACACAAAGTTCAATTCTGACAGGACAGTGCCTGGTCATGCAAATTTCCCACCATTTGTTACTCCTGAAGTTCCTTCACCTCCCATGCATTTGTTTTCAGGTGTTATTTCAAAGGGGAATGCTCTACCTAGCCATGTTAATGAAGTAAGTTGCAAGCTATTTTAGAATATCCAATATCTTTTACTCTTTTGTTTGGCTTGCTGAATATAGTTGCTTCTCTTTTTAAGGATAAAATAGACTCATGCCAACATTCAGAATCAAGTGAACCAAATCGAAGACCTTTCTATAACTTCTTAGGAGTGGAGGACTCAGAGATGACAGATAAAATGCGTGCGACAAATCATGGGGGACGTGAAGCAGGAAGACTCGGCATTGATCTGAACTTGAAGCTCTGAGTTTGTGTTTGCAAATTTCAAAGACTAGCTAGCTCTGATGAGTATGCGCCAGTTTTTCACTTTGAATCCGAGAATAGCATTAAGTGAAGAAAAGAGAACAGTTTCTGGGTAATGGTTGGAGAAGAATTAAGCCGGGATATGCATACTTGAATATAGGATTTTTATTAGATAGTTTGGGTGGAAGACTATGCACTGTTTGATTCATGAAAATCAAGAGATGCTTCTTTCCATGGGATTTTCATTTAACTTAATTTCAGTTGTTCAGGCTTTTGAGGTTACAGTCATTTAAGTTATGTTTGTCGCAGTTGTAGCTTAAGATGTTACTTCAAAATGAAAGTTTAAAGAGATTTGGAAATTTAAATAATACCTTATGCTCACATCTTCAATTGGTCGAATTTTGGTTTGGATGTTCATGTGGGTTTTGTTAGTAATATGTTCATTTGAGACAATAGTTTTGTGTTTGGGCTTGTTTTGATTGTTGATTTGAAACTCAGATACATGGCTAAGTAAACCATTTGTTTTTGTCATAAACTTTGGGTTAAGTGTTGACTATTTTGTCGTTGGGTTGAGAAAAAAAATTAGGCTGTTTAGTTTTTGTATTTTTATTAAGTTTTTTATATAAATTATTTTTACTCCAGTCATTGAAAAACTTGAGTGTTTGCACTGCTTATATGAGCAACAGAAAGAGTTAATGACATTATCAATGAATAGTTTGGTAGTTTTTTTTTTTTTTTTTTTAAAGTTATCTGGTATTCCTAATTTGATTGACATAGTAATATATGATGATATTATTTACGTTATATAATTGCATAAACTTTGCACAATATGAGTTCCATTGTGATATATTTAAATTCACTAAGGTAACAACAAATTTTCAAAACTCTTATGATACACAACAAAAAACAATTATTTTTAATCACTCAGTTCAAACAATAATTTTATGCACTGATTTCAATTACAAGGGCAAACTTTTTTTTTTGCATACTTAAATCATAATATAATATATGTAATTAGAAACTCTTCATTGGTATTTTGTAGTTGTATATCACAAAACAAATTCATTTTCTAACCTAAGGACAAAATAGAGTTAATCTTAGTAGTCTTCTTAGTAATGTGGTACAATAAAGTTTTCTTTCTTAAATAGAAAACAAGGCTTCCCTAAACATATAATAGAACTTTTTCCTTAATTGTCTCTTGGAATATACATTGTACTGTGATATAAGTAAAACAAGTAAACAATTTAAGAAAAACCAATAAACAAAACCACGTCCTAGAACAATTTGGTTCAGTCATGGAAAAATAAGGAAATGTTTTTACATGTCCTCTTAGTGTGTGAAAAGCTTTTATTATTCTAAAATCCAATTTTGAACCAAAATACAAGAACTTCTATTGAAAATTGAGTGTAAAAAATTCCCTTACATCAACTCATTAAAGTCATTAGATTTTCCAAGCTCAACTTTGAAATTCTCCTTGTTGAGTTTAAAAAAAAAATGAAAATTTGGGGTGCAATATCATTTTTCACATTCAAACTTCTCACCCTCACCCTCACTCGCAGTCACCTCTAGATTTTAGACCAAGTCTCGTAATGCTAAAACCAAAAAAAATGATAAATTTAACTTTGGAAATTTAAAATTTACTTCTAAATTAAAATTAACTCTACCTTTTCAAAGATAAGATGTCCTCCAAACAAAATAAGATAAGATTTATTTGTCCTGAAAACAAAATTTAAAATTTACTTCTAAATTAAAATTAACTTTATTCTAAGTATTACTGTTATATATTTTAAATGACAACAGTGTATAAAAAGATAAAATCTTATATTTTTTAAATGTAGATTTATTGTTAACAATTTTTAGACAAATTATATAACAATAATCAGCTATCAGATGACCGTTAAACTCAAAATAATTATTTTTATAAACATAATATGCATTTATTATTTTAAACATATTTTTTATTATATTGTGTACATTATAGCTAAATATCAGTTTATTCATACATCAATAAGCCAATTGACAAATCTACTCTTTGACAAATTTGCTTAAACTTTATCATATTTGAATAAATTAGTAAAAAAATCTATAATTGAATGTAAAAGTTTTATTAGGTTTCGACTTAATTAATACTTCTAACAAATAGCTCAAAAATCAATTATAAATACAATACAAAAAACTTGAATAAAATATTAGATTACGATACAAACAAATATCAGTTTAGATTATTACTATTGTTATTATTTTAAAGTTTAATCTTTAAAAATGTATTCTTTATATTAAATGTAAAAACTAAATTTTCAAAACAATTAAATTCAAAATATATAATTAAATATATTTTTTAAAAATGGGAGATTTAATTTAGTCAAATAAGATTATTTTAATTATAAAAGTAAATTAAAATCTTAAATTTAAAATCTCCAATAAATATATTATGTGTGAGTTTGTAATGTCGAGGTTTAAATTATGAAAAGAAATACATACCTAATAAAAAATGTGCTTCTTTTTTATTATCACATGGAGACAACGAAAAAAAAAAAATCTATAAATCCATAACATTATATCTACTCCTATAATATTACTAATTCTAAATTAATATAATCTATTATAAATTCAAATAATTTAAATTGGTTCAAATCTATATTTTTAAAATAATAGTTTAGACTTTCTTACATCCAAATCCAAATAATTGAATCAGAATTTAAATTAAAAAAAAATAATTTGAATATTTCTTTGTTCGATACCAAAATTAAATTCAAAATCAAGAGAACTATATTTAGTAAGCACCAAACTCTATTAAACATAACAGTAAATATTACGATATAATATAAAATATAATATTTAGTACATAACATCTTTATATAAAATTCACATTAATAAATAAATATAATTTGTTTAAATAAACTTGAAAATATCTCATTTACATAAAGTAATGAAAATCCTAATGTGTCCTACCTGAACTGAAACTTCATGCTTTTACTTGAACTAAAACTTCGTACATTACTGGTTAATCTATCCTACATGGACTAAAACACTTCATACAGTAACGTTTCTTTCTTCATCTCAAACACATTTAATAAGTCTAATACAAATCAATCAAAAAAGGAGATGATTTTGTTGCAACTTGTAGAAGTGAGGAGCAGCATCCAGTAAGCACGAGGGGTCTATAGTTATGACATTACGCATGTATTGTCGATCAGTTGATACAAGAGAATGGTAAATAACCCATTTTGGATTTACTCTGTAAAAATAACAAAGTGTGTTTAGATATTGATTCCATCAAAGTCTTTCGTTACTCCCGAAAAAAGAGATGAGTATATATAAAAATCACAAGTTATATTAGAGACTTTTGGATTTAGGTTTAAATATTTCACAACTTTTACAGTCTTATAAAACCTGAACATACATAACGTTCATTTTTTGTACGGACCTGAATAGCACTGACGACGGGTGAATATAAACCTCCTGTGATCCTCTTAACGTCTTATACATCCCATCATGACTGTATGCCTTACATAAACAAAATTTAAGGAAAGTTAAATTATTTGTTTTACAACAATTAGTGGCAGAAATTGGCAATATATATATATATATATATATATATATATATATATATATATATATATATATAAACAAATGAATGATAAAATCATGAATTTTATTGTATCAAGAAATATCTCACCTCTAGATGACACGCATTTGCAAAGAAACCGGCAGTGACAGCTTTTCTCACTAACTGTAAAAGTATGTGTAACAATATAATTAAATAATCTCTTCTGGATCGTTTATGTGCCTATGAAAAGTTGTTTTAAGCTTATTTCAACTACTCTCCATGACAGCTTATGAAAACACCTTACGGCTTCTTAGAAAACAGTTTACCCTTATTTTTCTCTCAATTATTAAAACAACTTATACATAAGCAATTGTTTAACAAGACCTTGATGTAATAGGGTGGAAAAACCAAAGAATGAAACAGGATCAATAAAATAATGATTAAACTAAGGCAGAGATTTCAATAAATTTGACTATTTGAGCACCCACCGGACAAAATCCGGAGAATATTGAAGCCAGTTTTTTTTTTTTTTTTCTTTTTAAATAATCAAAACCATAAGTAAAAGAAGAAAAAAACCAACCTCCATATCACTCTCACAAGATTTTAAGACTAATCCTATCCTCTTTGCAATTCTTTTGAGTTGCTCTCTAACTTCAAGAACCTTTCTCTGTGCAATTTAAGCAGTCATGTCAACATCAATATTGAAAAGGAGTGGATGGACTCTATTGAAATGCCTATATTGTGAAAAATTGCTAAATACACACCATGGCATGATAGTTTACATAGTTCTTGTGACACCACTGCGAAGATTTACCAGATTGATGAAACCCCTTGTATACATTAAGGAAGGTTACATGGTCACCCTGTAATCGTACCAATTATCAAAAGAGATAAAGTATATGAATAAAAGATATAGGTATCCATCGTACTGTTACAGGAAAACAATCATATTACACAGTGAATGAAGAGTTTAATGAAGAATCATAGGAAGTTTAGCACGTAATAATAATGTAGAGGAAATTATGGTTATAATTAGCAAAAGTGGGGAAAACTTATGTTAAATTACCTCGGCAGCAGCAAATCTCAATTTTGCTTCATCCGATTCCTTTTGTATCCCTCTCCCTGAGATCCAGATTGACTGCATACATAGATATTTTACTCTATATATTAATGTTTAACTATACTTTTGAGATGATATACTAATAGATTTTATTTTAATATTTCCCAATTTCAGCAAAAAATGTGATTTTAACACAATTTTATTAAATTTGTTTAGAAAACAATAGCAATGACTAGAGCAAAAAGATTTACTTGGACGGAAAGAACAGCAGCAATGGTGATTATCTCCTCTGAACACCCGAGTTGACTGGAAGCTATTATCATTTTTGAGACCATCGGATCCTAGCAAGGATTACATTCCATTAAGCACACCTCAGTGAAATTGTACGAAATATAGATAGGTTCTGAACTTATTCTACTCTTAACCCAGCTACCCCCACCCCCAAGATAATATTTATGAACATGATAGCATAAGGTTATCCAATCTTGTCAGCTCAAACAATAGATTAAAATATAGGATATGATTACCTTATTGTATCCTATTTTTTTTTTTATATCCTGATCACCAAACAACTCTAAGTGTCCAGTGTACATAAACTAACCCTGGGACCATGGTGATAAAACGAGTTTTATAATTCTATAAATAGAGATGAAGCATTTAACAAATTAATCAAACATGATTTTTTCGTAAGAGAAATTTACAAGTGGAATCTCAGCAACTTGAAATCCAGTTGGTGAAGTCAGCTTAGCATCATCATCCAATACACCAAGTGAGTAGAGAACTTCTAGTGCTCGGATCATTGCTTCAGCAGATGGAGATGCTGGCCAGTCAAAGCCCAAGATATTATCAATCCCCAAGGCCTTTAACTGGAAATCATCAGAAAAAGTATTAAGTAATTAATTTTAGAATCAATCATTAACTTCATCTAGAAAACACACTATTCCAAGAAGCATTATTCTGGTAGCAACTTTCCAATAGTAATATCAGAAAAGGAAGTAATACCATGCTTTTCTTGTGGATAAAAAGGAGAAATTTTATTAGAGAAATGCGATGCACAACCAAAGGGCAGAGGCTAAAAATGCATAGAAGTAATTCAATCTCTTCCATATTCAAAGAGGAATCCCCCTTAAAATTAGCCATTGGCTCATCCCAAAAATATGTAGGGGAGATGTGATATGCAAGTTTGTGGTACTAAAACAAGGAATTATGTACATGACCTCCTTCATCTGTATGTAGCTTTGGCATAGGATTGTTAACATGAAGTTAAAAATACCAGACAACAATAAAAAGTGTTGGTAAGTAAATACTAGGCAGATAAAAAATAAAGGTGCGCAAATTCTTTGCAAGAGTTGATAAAATAAATTGCCAAAAATGCTGAAGTTTCTAACGCAACTTCATCTTTCCCTCTCTTTGATTAATCTTGATTACTATTTTAATTAAAATACCAATATACGGAGCAGATATGCTTATGATAATTATTTATTAAATTCAAACAAATTGAAGATAAATCAAAATAGCAGTGATGCGACTAGTCACTAATCATCATTCTATGGATCAGAAAAATATCATCCCGATAAAAAAGTTCCCGTGCCTGGAAAAAACAAAAATAACACATAATGGTGGCATCACCATAACAAAATAAAACACGCTAAAAATACTTGTTTCTGTGAAATTAATTCATAACAACTACTAACCTGGATTACGCAGGAGACCATATTTGATCTCTGTATCTCTGGAATTCCCTCATCAGGCATCTGGTTAAGAAAATACTCTTCGGTATATAGCCTGGTTGCAGTCATGTGCACAGTGAATGGTTATCACAATTAACATCATTACAAAATACAAATTATACAATTTGATATGTTGGCATGGTAAACAGGACATAAAACACAATAGAATAAACCATAAAAAAATGCATCAATAAAACACAATGACCATTATTACACCATGAAATTGAAGAATACTAACTCCACCAATAGGATACTTAATACGTTATTAGACAAAGTGCGGTGTGTGTACAGAGACAGGAAGGGTATGGCACAGAGTGGACATGATAAGATGTCCTCCAAACAAAATAAAGGCAAAAATAATGTATTAAGGCCACTGGATCTCTTTGCATGTCAGAACTGAAAAGCCCAGTATAACAGCCATTAGCGGAGGGCCATAGAGAAACTGTAATCCGAGAAAATGTAGGGGAAAACATGGCACTTCAAAATCAATGCATTCTGCTTAAATCAAATCAGATAAACAAACTAAAAAAGTAAAACTGAAAAGTTTTCTGTTTTATGGAAATTGCAATGAAATTTGCCTTTTTTTTCTTAAACTTGTCAAATGAAGTAAAAGAGGAGCACAATTGTTCTCATCGGCATAATTAAATTCATAACAAAAATGTTTAAAAAGGTGAATATTGTAAAGCATGCTGTCATTACATAGATCAACAGATGTTTATAGATCAACAGGGTCACCTTCCATGAACTAATCATAAGAAAAAAATCCATGACACGAAACAAATTATTCTGTAGGTAAATAAATGATTTTGGTCCTTTGTAAGATAACCACATACAAGAGTCAATCTCTTATCTGAGAAGCGACAGGTGACTAGGATAATAAATCATATTTTATAAGTAAAGCATTTTTATTAAACAGCTGAAACAACACCTGTAACACTTTCCTGGTCGAACTCGCCCAGCCCTGCCAGCTCTTTGTCTAGCAGAAGCCCTAGATATAGGTGCCACAACCAGATTTTCAATATCGGAAATCTGTTACAAAGCGTGAAAGAGATTACACTCGAAGACATCCAAGAAATCTGAGTAAATGAGAAAAAAAGAGAGTTGAAGGGAAATGTCCTAAAAATAAAATTACTAGGATGCCAGCTAGAATCAACCAAAATTTAGTGGATAAAATTCTAATAAACTGAAATAATGAAGAAAATACATAATTAATGTTAATTTAAAATTCATAGAGTACCTTAACTAGGAAACTCCAACCCAATATATATTGAAAATTTTAAGGTTTTAAATCCTTCATGAACCAACAACAACTTGTACAACGTTAAATAAGACAATAAGTGACATAAAAATTGATTAAGCTTCTCTAACATTTTAAGAAAATACAAGGGTAGAAGTGGAAAATAAGGATAATGCCTCTGCAGTGGAACAATGTTTGCTAAAAACTGGAGAGCAAAAAAGAAACTTGAATAGAAGTAAAGATAGACCAAAAGTTACATTTAGAAACCAAACAGGAAATAATCATTACAGGGCTCATTACTACATCTCTTCAATAGAAACAACAAAATGAAAATACCGGATTGTAGAACCGCTGTTTTGAAAACCCACTGTCAACAACATAGACAATTCCCTGCATGATTAGAAAAATAAGAATTAATAAGGAGGACTCATCTCTAACCCATAGACATGGTCAAACATAGTAAATGGGAAGTTACCTCTAATGTGAGCGATGTTTCTGCTATATTAGTAGAAATTACTACTTTCCTCTTTCCACGAGGAGCTGGAGAAAATACTAACTCCTGAGAGAATGTAAAAGTAAAACAAATATTATCACATTAAAATTAAAATAAATATACAAAAAAATTACAATAAATCACACCTATGTATTTCTAACCTGGTCAGCACGTGGAAGTCCTGAATACAGAGGCAAAACAATCAATCCTGGAACAAAGGAAAATTCTATGCATTAGATATATCTCATTGAAGATGAAAATTATGAAATCATTTTCTTATTATGTATGAAAAAAAAATATACATACTCGTCGGTGATGATTAAAAAAAAGTGTTGTTTAGTAGTTAAAGACAACAAAAGTTAGAAGTCCAAAAATAGTAACTATTCAGAATGTGTACCTGAAGAGTGTTTTCCAGTAGTTTGAACTTCGTCAGTGAGTAGCTGAACAGCCGCATCAATATCATCTTGGCCAGTAAGGAATACTAGAATGTCTCCGGCAGGCTCCTAAGGAAAGATAAGTACTTGAGATGTGATTTGATTACACTAAATAGGGAGATATGATATCATATGATTTGATAGGAAAATATCTTACCAAATATTTTTCATTAAGTATACATTTTGTTCCTTATTATTGTATCTCTACTTCATCATAAATAAGAGTACTTGTTGTGTATACTGACTCCACAATTACAAGCAATCTTCTCTATTTGGTATCAGATTTCTATTTCTCTTTCCTTTCCTTCTATTTTACTTTTTGCTCCCACAATGCCGCTGGCACCTTTTCCAGCGTGACTCACTGCCAATCCGCCAACCAGAACCCTCATCCTCTGGCAACCAGTTCTATGCCTTAGACATCCTCACTAAATCTAACAAGCTCAATAGTCGCCCAAGTGCCACTCCCATGGATTCCAATGTGAAGACCCTAGAGTCAAGGGGAGCCATTATTGAAGACCCTAAAGTTGTCTAGTAGGAAGACTTAATTACCACATTTTCACTAGGTTGATCATCACATTTGCAGTTAGTGTGGTTAACCAATTCCTAAGGGATCTATGTCATAATCATTGGAAAACTGCCATGTGTATCCCTTTGATACCTACAATATGCACCAGGTCTCAGATTAATATACAAGGACAAAGTCAATTTCAAAATAGTTTGTTACTCTGACGTTGATTAGGCAGAATCACTATCAGATAGGAAGTCCACTTTTAGATATTGTGTTCTCATTGGAGGAAACTTGGTCTCCTGGAGGAGCAAGAAGCAAAAAACAGTTTATAGATCCAGTGTCAAAGCTGAGCACTATACCAAAGTTGAGTACTATGCTATGGTAGTAGCTGCTTGTGAGATTACAAAGCTTATGCAACTCATCCAACATTTAAAATTTGGAGGCACTCAAGGTACTAAACTCATCTGGCAATAAGGTGCTACTATTCACATTGCGTAAAATTCCGTCTTCCATGAGCGGACCCACAACTTACAGATTAACTGTCACTCCAAAATTTCTATTATAGTTACTATGACATGTATCAAAGTAAACACTCATTTTAAAATTCATGATCAAGTCTAATGTAAGCACTGTGCAACAACACATGTAATTAAACTAAAGTGATTAAAATGCCTCAAATATAGAATGCATTAGTTGAATTTATCCTATCTCATTATAAGATAAAGTACCCGCTGGTGGATCAAGAGTGTCGTTGAAACAGCAGCCTGAACATAGTCTGGGACAGGTTCCTCAGCATAGTTAATTTGTACATTGAAGCCTCTACCCTGAAAATCATAAAGCATGATGTATTTGTATATTGAAAACTTTAACCTGGAAACCACGAAGTCATAGTAATGCTCCACTTAATTAAAATTATATTGTAGTTCAGTTTCTGAAAGGTTGCTACTTTGTCAAATTAATATTACATGGAAAAGAAAAATACACAAGGGTGATGAGACAAACATGCAGGAAAAATTAAATAATAATAACCACGGCAGTCAAAATCGCAGTTTGACATGTAAAATGGTAGGCAATAACGATCTTCTCCCTTGTTTCTGAGTTTGCATCTACTGTAGATTGCAAGGTTGCTAGTTTCGTCGATGAAGATCACAACTTGCAGCAGATTGGCAGTTCTCACTACTGCATTTCTAGGTTAGTTTGAGGGTAGGATTGCAAACCAGTTTTGTAACCCTTAACATGCTTCACTCCTAAAAAACCAAAACTTAAGCCAAAATTTTTGGTTCCTTATAACGTCAAAATACACCCGCACCCATTTTGACAAAAAATAGAATAACTTTCCCCTTACCTCACTGTAGTTTTATTCCTTCTCTCGTGTTCTCAGTTTGTGTAGATTATAAAACACAAACACACCCAAGCTTTCATTACAAGTTATATCACTCAAATATCTCACTGCAAGTTCGAAGTTCGTTATGTTTTATTGCTGTTTTGTACTTCGGATTGGATCAATTGTTAAAAAGTCAGAATCATCCTTTTCTTTGAAGTGTTGTATAATGGTTTGTGCAACGTACACAAGAGTGTTAGTATATGTTAGTTGGCAGTATGTTAATCATTGTAATAGGTGATCATTATCTTTGTAACTACATTCTGTTATAACTGTTTCTGTAAACAGATTCTGTTCATTGTAATTGGTGCTGAGTCAAGACAGTAGCATTGGTGTGTGATAGCCTGCTATATATACACTCTTTGAACATTTTCAGTATGAATAAAATCAGTTTGCTATTTCATCTTCTCTCTGAATGTTAGATTCTATTCTAGTAATGAGTGTATATCATACGTATAAATTTTCAAGAATTTTGTAGGATCTTACAATGCATGTTATGATCCCTCAATTTTTTTATCTAAACACCCTTTCCACTTGAATACGATCTCAATTTTGACTACCATGATGATAACAAATGAAAAGAGAAACAAAACAGGAGCCAGGAATACAGTGGCAGCCCAGTTCATTCATGGATCAGACACCACACTGGAACAACAAAAGACATTGTTTGAAAGCAAATTCAAGGGCACGGGTGATTCAAGTAACCTTAAATGTGCCGTATTTTTCATCAAAGAAACGCACTCAGAAAACAGTAGACATGCAAGCATGAGTTGTACTACTCAATAGTACCTCAACAGATAAGATTGCAGGTTCCACTTGTGGTCCATGATCCTTGTTTTCAGGCTCTCGACGCTTTTTTCTGTTAATAGAACACATTGTTGAGTAAGTGACTGCTTTTTTGGGTGACAATCAATATCTGAATGCTCAGCACAAAAGCCCACAAGACTTTCTATTTTAAACAACTTAATATTGTGGTACTATATACCAGATAATAATAGGTATAGTAAGTTGGCCATGATCCTAATGGTTGTAACTAAGTACAAGTGGTCAGCTTGATAGTGAAACCAGGAGAGTTTGTTAGGCACTCCTATAAGGGTAATGGACAAAAGGAGAGCTTTACATAGGTTGTAAGTTGTAACAATCTTTTATATAAGGCGAGAACTGTAGGATTCATAGATGAAGTTAGGGCTGGTAGGAAAGTAAGGGAAGAGGGAATAAATGAGGTAGGCAATCAATTGGGCGCACACACACACACACAGAGTTTTGTGTTGTTAGTTGTAACAGTTATACGGGTATTCTGCTTCTTCTCTTGGTGCATATAAACAGTAGTACTGTTCTTCATAGCAATGATACTATACAGATTCTTTGTTTTCCTCCCTTTCTTTTGTGTCTCTCTGTTCCATGTGTTTATCTAACTAGCAGTATTAGAATTACAAACAGCAGCTAAATGCCAACAGACACAGGTGTATCCATGTATGGATAATTTGGACTCTAGTAGAGAAACCTTTTACTTTTGAAGGTTTTTTACAATTAAGGTGAATCTTATAATCAGATTATCTATTTTCCCAAAAAAATCTTGTGACATTTTTCAAAGACAATTTCTATGAATAAAGCTTCCAGAAAAATGTTGATTCATAAATAAAAGTCCGAACAATTGCAGCTTAGCAAGAGCAGAAGAAAACCTCATTTGGAAGAAGTCAGACATTGACTTTGCTTCAATGGTAGCAGATGAGATAATCAACCGCAACTCTGGTCGACGACGCTGAATCTAGAAAGGCGGAAAACAGAATTCACACAAATTATGAGATTAAAAAAATTTAAATATAATGAAACTATTTTTAATTACCAAAAGAAGAACAACATTTTATTCCTATACATATGGATAGCCCATATATTTAATACCTTTTTCAATAGTCCAAGCAAAATGTCAGTTGATATTGATCTTTCATGAGCCTCATCCACCATTATAACACTGCAACAAGTATTTACAAAGGTCAGGGTAAAAGCAGTTCAGAACAGGAAAATGAATTGAAATATCTCATCTCTTTCAATAGAAACAACTATAAGTTTGCTACTTGTCGCAGCCCCAAAACATGTAAAAATCAGTATAAGGAACACCATTTATATAACCATTTAATAAGTAATGTTTGAATGCACAACATTTAAAGTCTCAAAAGTCAATTACTTGTTTTGTATAAAAAGCTAGACAAGTCTACCTAGAAAAGTTCTGTGGCAACTCCGCATTTATTTTCTTTTTTAATTAAAAAAATACTAGCATGGGGAGGATTACAATATCTGACAAATAAGAAAAAGGGGAAAACTCGAGCCCCCACAGATACACAAGGACCAGAAGAAAGGTTCTCTAAATTCTGATGGCAACTTCACAAAGAAGGAAAAGAACATTATTAGTCTCAAAGTTTTAAAACAGAACATAAAGATAAGAATGCTACACTGCCATCATAAAACCATAGTTTCCCTAGTCCATGCTCATCCAGTTACTTAGATGTCTTTTTCACCATTTCTGTACAGTGTACACATAATGCAGCACTTTAAATATATATATAGGACTTATGAGTGTAAACATTTGAAGTCCATTCCACCGAAGATGTTAAAAAAGAAGGACAACAAATACCTATATTTGGTCAAAAGAGGATCGTCCATCATCTCCCTTAGGAGCACTCCATCGGTCAAAAATTTTAGCACCGTTACATCCTGCGCTGCCACAAAACGAAAATAAACGTGGGAACCACTCCACGCGTCACTATCCAATCAACTCCCCTCTTCTATCGACATATATTATATACACACGCGTGTGTGAATGTGTGAGTAATAGTAAGCATGACAACATAAGATGCAAATAAACGATAATTGTAGAGAGATTCTCACCGGTTTGGTTACATCTTCAAACCTTATCGTGTAGCCAACTTCTTCACCAAGCTTTACTCCCATCTCTTCCGCAACTCTGGAAGCAACAGCCTGTAAAACGCAGAAGAGATGAGATGAGTGATGAGAGAGTTATGTGAACGATGAATTGAAGAAGCATTTAGCGGTAATTATGAAGAGAAGTAACCTGAACAGCAAGTCGTCTAGGTTGAGTACAAGCAATGAGTCTGCCCCCGGCGGCCCAACCTGCTTCTTTCAGGTACTGAAATGCAGTGCAAATTGTGAGTCATGTGAATATGAATTAGAATTAGAATTAGAATTTGGAGGAAGGTGACCTGAGGAATTTGAGTGGTTTTGCCGCTGCCGGTTTCGCCGACGATGATGGTGGTGGCGTGAGTCTCGACGAGGTAGAGAATGGCGGTGCGGTACTTGAACACAGGCAATCGCTGGCGTTGGTTGTCGATGCTGGCGTAGCCATGTCTTGAGGAAGAGGACTGGTGAGAACCAGACAAGAAGAGAACACCACCTTCTTCGTCGTCTACTACGCGTCCCTGTGGCCTCTCCGTCCCTGGTTTCCAGAACTGCGACATGTTCAAATTCTTCACCGCCCCAACAGACGGCCAACCCGTGGATCCTTCAAAATGAAAGTCTCCTCTTGGATCATTTTACATCAGAGGGCCCAAATACATTCGGACAAGCCCGCACTGAATGATAAATATTTAATTATCAATTATTTTTTATTATTTTAAATATTTTCAAATATTCTTATTTAGAGATAGAAATACAGATTAATTTTATTTCTAATTTTTTTGTTTTTATGTTTTGATCGTTAACTTTTTTCTTGTCCTTTGTGGACTTAAATCTTGATCGTTTCTGAATTGATATTTACCCTCTGAACATTAGGTTCTCCTAAGCTTGTATTTGCTTTTTTAGTCTCTTCAATATATGCATTGCATACCACAACATAACATTACACGAAGACCAAACATAATTTTTTCCCAAACTTAAAGCAAATTGTTTCTTATTTTACTGGGTTAATTTACCGTTGAATTTGTGCAATCCGAAACCTGTATTTTGCACCAAATTGGTACAAAAAAATAACGTTTTTCAAAGAAAACAAAAAACATACCTATTATTTCCTATTGTTTAAATTTCTCAACACAAAATTCTTTCTAGTATTCTTTAAAGTTTAAATTGTATCTCCTTGTAGACTTTCATGATTATTTGTTTCATGGCCAATTTAATAACAGAGAAGCCTTATAGAAATTGAAGTAGTCAAGTTTGAGTGGAAAGGAAAAAAATTCTTAAAGAGCAACAGAATTATTCATCAAATCATCTAGCTAAATTTTTTTTGGCATTTCAAATATTTTTTATAACAGAAATGGAAAAGAAAACTAATGCTTATGCTATGGACCAAAACTAATCAGTCCCACAATGCTACTGTTGGAGACGTAACAATACTCGCCAACCGATCAAAGGATGTCTCGTTCACTCAACCAGACACTGATTCGGGCTTATCAGTTATATTTCTAATAGAAAACTAACAAGTGATGTTTTCCTTCATTGCTCCAAGAGTGAAAGTTGAGAAAGCAACATCCTATTTTACTTTCAAGAAGAAGTTCATTCCATTGGACAGCTATTTTAAGTAGATAAAGGAAATAACAATCAACCACTTAAGTTTACAACTGTTCATAAAATCTTCCTAGCTAAAAAGTGAACAACCATAAAGGAAATGATACTATGAATGGATTTGTTTGGATGCTGTCGAATTTAATATGGAGGCGGTCGTGCTGCTCGGATTTTAGAACGAACAGGACGAGGCGGCGGTGGGCTGTGAAAATAGTGTTGAGCTGGATTCGGTTTGGGAGACGGTGGAAGCCATGGCAGATTTCCTCTAATTGTCTTCACCAGCTTGTGAGAAGTAGAAGCATAACTTGGGAAACAAAAATAGGAAAGTAGCAATGCATGCAGAAGGATGAACCCAATCAACAACCTCTTCGAAATGAAACCCATAATTGCTGTGCTTACCACTGATTTTGCATTCTAATTTATAGATCAGATGTGAAGAAATAGTCTTCTGAAATATCTTAGGCAGTTTTCCACCATCACTTGATTACCAACACTGTCCGGAGGCCAGTTTCCTAGTCTTCTTTAATGCCTTCCAGCTGTTTCTTTACTAGAAATTGACAATTTTTAATAAGATATTTTATATTTTTGAATAAAATCTTTATTTATTTTTATTCATTACTGTTATATATTATAAATATTGTACTCTGTTATTTAAAAAATTCAGTAAAACTAACTAAATTTTGCTTAAGGTTTTATTTATAGTTTCTCTTTACATATTTTTATATTCTAATAATATTTTAGGAGAAATAAGTATTAAAAGGAATTACAAAGATGTATAAAGAATACAATAGATGTATTAGCTATAGGTAAATGTTTTCTAAAATATTTTAAAATTCCCTTAAGCAGGAGGTCCCATTACAGTGTAATGACCTAAATGACTAAAATATACAACTTATAATATATTAAAATGTTCTTGAATTACATACTCTGAAAGAGGGAATATATATATATATATATATATATATATATATATATATATATATATATATATATATATATATATATATATATATTTATTTAAATGAAAATTCTAAAATATGTAATTTGAAATTGTTTTTTTTTTTTACATACTGTAATATTCTATCATTAATACTTTTACTATAAAATGATATTTCTAAAATAATTCAAAATGATTATAGGTGAACCATGAAATTTAAAATCTTTGAGAATATTTGACCAGGAAAGCATGTCTTAAATTAGTTTGTGTGAATTGTGTGAATTTTGAGAACCAACATTATACATCATTATATAAGAGCAAAACGAAAAATCCACTAATCAGAGGTAGCGTGAGAAAGGGGGAGGTTCTGTTATACAAAATTTATTAAATTTGTAAGAGAAAGTCATCTTGTTATCTGTTTTAATTGACTTTTTCCTAATTAAGAACTCAATCCCTATATTACAATTACTTATATTTAATAATACTTATTTTTATTATATCACATTTATATTATTACTATTAATTATATCATTAAATATTTTAATTATATAAATTAATTTAATATATGAAATTTTTTTAATGTTATTTTTATTATATCATAATATACAATTAATTATATATATATATAACCAATTATGATTATATTTATAATTGCTGTGCTTAGCACTGATTCTTGCATTCTGATTTATAGATCAGATGTGAAGAAATAGTCTTCTGAAATATCTTAGGAAATTTCCCAGCGTCACTTGGAAGTTTGATTACCAAGACTGACTGGAGATCACTTCCCTAGTCTTCCTTAATGGCTCCCAGCTATTTCTTTACCAGAAATTGACAATTTTTTAATAAGATATTTTACATTTTTTAATAAAATATTTGTTTTTTTTTTCTTTATTCATTACTGTTAGATATTATAAATATTGTACTTTGTAGTAATAAATAATTTTAAAAATCATTAATAATAAGTATAAACTTGTTACATTAATTAATAATGTCATTTTTAAAAAAATCAGTAAAACTAACTGAATTTTGCTTAAGTTTTTATATTATTGTTTCTCTTTAAATATTTTTATATTCTAATAATATTCTATGAGAAATAAGTATTAAAAGGAATTACAAAGATGTATAAAAAAGACAATAGATGTATGAGGTAAATGTTTTCCAATATGATATTTTTTTTAAGCAGGTTCCCATTACAGTGTAATGACACAAATGACTTTTAACATTATTAAATATACAACTTATGATATATTAGAAGGTTTTTGAATTACATATTCTGAAAGAATATATATATATATATATATATATATATATATAATGTCTTATCTTAAACCCCATTTTAATCTATAGTTAGTGAGATGCCAAAAAATAACTTCCTAAAATGGAGTATCCAAAGGCACCAAAAGAGAGTATAAGATAACTTCCTTTTTTCTGTGATAACATGATCAAAAGTGCAACATAATAATTTTGAGAACCAACATTATACATCATTATAAGAGCAAAATGAAAAATCCACTACTCAGAGGTAGCATGAAAAAGGGGAGGTCTAGGAGATGAAAATAAACTCCTTACACCTTATTTTCTAGTTCAAAATGGAAAATGAGAAGTATTGGTCAGAATTCAAAAGTGAAGACTCTTAAAGTCTTCTGGTCTACAAAATTTATTAAATTTGTAGGAGAAAGTCATCCTGTTAACTGTTTTAATGGACTTTTTCCTAGTTAAGAACTCAATCCCTATAGTACAATTACTTATATTTAATATAAATTTCTAAAAAATGGACATTTCAATTAAATTAAAATTATGTCTCACAATCTAGAATGTTAAAAGATGACATACATTAAGCCATTGTGTCAATTAAAAATACGCATCATCATATAATAAAAAACATATCAATCGTTAATTATATTGAAAAACGGATTGATGGAAACAATTTAAAATATTTTAGAAACAATATTATATTAGAAATAAAATATAAATAAGCATTTTTTTTCAGGAACTTAAACTAAATAAATACTCATTTTAAAAAAATAATTTGTTAAGTACGTAAAACAAAATAATAAAATAAGTAATATATTAGAAATCTAAAACTTATTTAAGCCTAATTAATATAAGCATTACATGGCATATAGTAGTAATATCTTACATACAAGTTGTTGATTCAAGTAGATGAGTCCGATTTTTTAAACAAGGTTTCAGGTTTAACCCTTTTGATGGATAAAATGTGATTGAAAGACCTCACTAAAATTCATCAACGGAATCGATTTCGTTGGTCATATCATCATTAACCATGTATTCAAACCTGTGCCTCAACCTTCCGGTCATGAACATTGGTGCTGAATTTCTATTTTTATGTCATGAAAAATATAGTTTTTATTCTCTAGTTACTATTGATAAGTACCAATTTTAAGTGTTTTTATACATAAATAGTACTTATGGGTTTTAGTATTATTTAAAATAATAATTTATCTTAATTTTAGAATTTTTGGATTTAAATATATATTTTGAGTCTTGAGTTAAAGAAAATAATTTAATCTCAATTATTGTGAAATTTCAGGTGAAAAAGTATGAAAAAAATGATAGATGGGAGGATTCATGAAGAAAAGAAACAAAAAGTTTAAAATAGAAAAAAACCCAAAAGAAAAGCCACTTCACCTAGGCCCAAACCAAGTTTAAAAGGAGAATTTTAGGGTTTTAGAAAGGGGATCTAAGTTTAAGGGAACTGCAGAGCTGTCAAGAAGAAGAACTATTGAGGATTCCTGCTCTTTCTTGCAATCTTTCTTCTTTGAAGTGTAATGGCTACTATGAGTAGCTAAATTCCGCAACTTTGGGATTGAATGTAACTTCTTGAACTCATTTGTATTTTGGCGATTTTAAATCTAATATTCAGTTTCTACTCCATTGCTTAATGCTTGGTTTTATCTTATCAATAGAGTCTCGATTTTGATTCTTAAACTTAACTGGAAAGTACTTTTGAGTTTCCGACCTAAATGAAAATAGTCGATATATCGGAATACTAGGAATAGGTTTCAATATATCGATTGCGTATAACATCCGTTCTTAACGTTGGGTAATTTACTAAATAGCTGAGGAATCAGTGTTTAGGAAATTTCCTTATGAATTTCATATCAGAGAAATCGGTGTGAATGATTTTTACATGTGCATCAGTTGTGAGTAGTTACTAATGTTGTATTTCATTATCAAGTCCAAAATATGAATGAGGGAAAGAGATGAAGTTCAATCCCAAAGTCCTTCTAAATCTTGCAAACTCCGTTTTTATAATTGTTACTTATTTTTAATTGTTTTTTTACATTTCTTGACTCAAATCATTATCAAATCATCTGAAAACCTGTAATTACTTAGTGAGTAGTGACGCTAAGTTCTAAAACAAAACTGTTCTCTGTGGGATCGACATCTTTGCTTTATAAATCTATATTACTTGTGACTCAGTACACTTGCCGAATAAAAGTCTTAACAAGTTTTTGGCGCCGTTGCCAGGGAACAGTTATTGTTTTTGAATTTGAGAACATAGCTCATTAAGTATTGTGAATATTTGTTGTTTTTATTTTTGTCTTTTATTTTCTTTTTGTTTTAGTTATTTGTTAATCCTCTTGTTCTAATTCTTGCTTAAGTTGCTCCTGATTTATGTTATTGAGAGGACAAGTTCCTAGAGATCAACTGCAATTTGATTCAGAAATAGAAAAGACAGCTC
>Ga0209700_104040_pt1 | contig 27112 bp, 11 predicted proteins | sample SiratroredBW_FD_187528 | JGI IMG/M metagenome (GOLD analysis project Ga0209700, IMG submission 187528) | Root nodule microbial communities of legume samples collected from California, USA - Siratro red BW (SPAdes) (version 2) | ecosystem: Host-associated > Plants > Roots > Nodule | place: USA... | reverse complement strand
AAAAAAAAAATAAAAAAAAAAAAAAAGAGTGAAATGATAATAAAAAATGAGATAGTTTTGTAAGTATATTTTTCTAAAATATGGTATTAATGCTGATTATTTAAAAAAAAATAATGAATAACATTGTCAAGGATCATGTAATCACACACAATATGAATGGTTTTCTCTCAGCATACTTTTTGTAAATTGTTTGATCATATAAAAAGTAATATATATATATATATATATATATGACATAAATAATTCATAAATAAAAAAATAAATACAATAAAACAATAATGTTTTACTTTTAATCCCTGCATATTGTTCTCTCTTGTTTAAAATAAAAAATAAAAACAATTGAGAGATTTTTTTTTCATTTTTTTTTTGTCCAATCATCTATATTAAATAATGTGCAATCATGTAAGTTTCTAAAATAATATTTATTTTTTTTTTCCTTACTCTCCTTTTTACCTTAACCAGCAATATATTATATTCAATATTATACCTTTTAATTCACCCAAAGCCTTAGGGTTGGATTAATAATAAAAAACAACATTTAGGTGCATGCCTATTAAACGAGGTGGTAGGAATAGTAGAGGTCATAGTTTGAATCCACTATTTGAGTTATGTTGGGTTAGTTAGGCTTAGAGATCAAATTAGTAATGAATTTTCGGTAATTAAGTTAGATATTAGAGTAGCCAATTTCATATCCAAGGAAATCTTATTATATTACAATGTAAAATATTTTACTTTTAATTATTCTTTTACCTTGAAGTTTCTGACTATTTTTTTTTTTTCAGTTCAATGATTTTTAGTCTTTTTTTCTATTTTTAAATTTCGTTTTGCTATACTTTCATTTTTAAACATCAATCAAGATTCGATTCTAGTTTTAAATTTTTCAAATTTAATTCGATTATTTTTAATAATTAAATTTTTAAACTTTTTATATAATCAAAATAACCTCGGTGTTCAAAATGATGATTAAAACTTTAAACTTTTTATATAATTTTTCACAAATCAACAAGTACTTATCAAAATATTTAGTGAGTATATATAAGTATTCAAAATGATCATTAAATATTAAATATCACTATCATAATCAACCTGTTAAATTTATCCATAATAAGGATATTAATATTTAGAGATCCATAATAAGAGTATTAGTATTTAAGATGAAAAGGGATGAATTTAGTACAATGTTAGAAAGGTTTTTTAAATTTTTTTTTATATAAAATGTTGCTCTATTTATATAAATAGAAAATATATAGATTTAATATATACTTTTTCATCTTAAATACTAATACTCTTCTTTTCACGAAAAGGGATGAATTTAGTACAATGTTAGAAAGGTTTTTTAAATTTTTAATATGAAAAAAAGTCAAACCATTCTAATTAAGTTAAATTGAGTTTATATATAAAAGCTTTTTATCTACAACATATAAAAATAACTAAAATAAAGTTAAAAATAAGAATATAATAATTAAATAAAACTGAAATGGTCATACAAGATATTCCAACTCCTCGTGCCCTTCGCAGCACATGGACATTGCCCACCCAGGTGGGACCACACCAGAACATCATGGTCCTACAAATAACACCTTGTTTTCTTATTTTTTATTTTTTTTAAAGTATCTAGGTAATTGAAAATCATGACACTATTTTTTTTTATCAAAACAAATAAATTTTTATTTTTTTTATGTACTTTATTTACTTACACCTTTAATACACACATAATTTATTTACATTTTTTAATGTTTGGATAACCACTGCACACATCCTCAATTAGTTTCTCTTTAAAAATGCGTCATTAGGTTACATTTTGTTAAACATGAATAATATTCAAGTTTATGTTATTTTAAATCATTTAGATTTGAATCTTAAATTGAAAAATACGTGTTATGGTAATTTAGTGATGTTAAAAAATCTCAAAAACTTTAAAAACGAACACTAGGAATGAAAAAAAAAAACATGTTTGTGAATATCATGTATAAGATTTAAAAGAAAATTTAAATAAGTACTTCTAATAAATATCCCAATAATAATAAGAGTTTTTACTTACTCACTCGTTTGATATAGTGGATATAAATATTATGAAATAATACAAACGAATGAAGTCATAATATTATTTCCAAAAGAATCACTAACTTTTTCATAGTTTCAATAAATAATTAAAATCAAGAGTATGTTATTTTGTAAATCTCATTATAAAATGTACAAGTTTTATATAAAGTATTTCACTTATATTTAAAGTTTTTATATCATGTTACTTATAATTTTAAACTAAATAGAAAGAAGTGTGAAACTCGTGTACTAGAGCTTAAGACACGGGATAGTTATAGTGGCCAGATTTCAAGTTATTAGTCAAATTTTACTATTGTACTCTTAACAAGCCTATTCCTTTTCCAACTCTTCAAGATACAAATTGTTTTCTAACACAAAATATGGATAACTCTCCATCCAAACATGCTCTCTCCAATTCAGTAATGAAAATTATACTACAATTCACAAGTATATGCCTAATACAAGTTTGTTCCTTTTATTTTTAAACGTTTGGCTTAACTACTTAGATTATTTCAGTGGTAGATGTTAAATAAAGATTTATTATTTATAAAAATCTGCATTAAAAATATTAGATCTTAAATAAATTCTTCTACCCAAAAAATTCATAATAGAAAAAATATGTTTTAAACTTTCTCCTACTAAAAAAAGTTATTTAAAATCTTAAAGTGAGATTTATTATTAGAGTAAAATTTAGAAAAAATCTTATAATCTTATATTTTACATAGTATAGAAGAATTCATAATAAAATCTTACACTAAAGATGCTGTTTAACTAATAATAATATATATGGTTTCTCAAATTTCATTAATTTTTTTTGAGTTTATATACATTTTATTACCCGTTAAGTAAGTATTCATTTTACTTTTTTTTAAATAAATTTAAATAATTAGAACGAGCGTTAAAAAAGTGTTGAAAATTACATTTTAACGCTTTTTGTCGTTAAAGTTTAAAAATTATAATTTAAATGAAAATATTTTCCTATAATGTCAATAATAGTGGAAGAGTTTGTGTAATTGACATATTATGTATAGATACATATCAAAACTACACTTCAAATATTTTTTATTATTCTTTTTATCAAACCAACTATTAATGATGTGATATTAAGTTATGATGGCAATTGTGTTTATAAAGCTCAGCATCACCTTATTTCTTTAGAAGGACAGCTATTGTTTTATGTTATAAATATATATCAAATATAAAAAATAAAAATTGAACCGTGATATATTAATTAATTAATTCGAGTAAGTTTTTGGAAACTTGATTTACCTCATAAGAACTTCAACTTTAACTGATATAACATTGATAAAAATAAATTTTACATCAAAAAATCATTAAATCAACCACTTTCAAAGCTTGATACAGCAAGTTGTTGTTTGATTTGATCACGTCCTCTCTCCCTACAATTATTAAAAAAAATATATATTTATTTATTTGTTTAAAATTTTGAGAGACCCTTAAAAGTGTACTTGGAATTATTAGTATTGTACTTTAGTACTTCTCAATTTCATCCCTTCCTCTCAAGTCAAGTAGACCCCAGTTTATTTTTTGATTTTTTTTTGTTATTTTTTTATATTAACATACCTTCCCTTCAACACTTCACCAATCCAAACTTACGAAAAATACATAAATAAAAAAAAGTATCAAGCTAATATATTTACTAATTTTAATATAAAAAATTTATTCATTTTTTGTCTGAAATTTTGAATATTTATATATTTTAATTAGATATTGTGGTATGGTGAAGGGGTTAGAAATTTGAACGTGATTTTTGGTACCACATCGAATGAAAACGAATGACAAAATCGATTACCAAGTAGCCACCGCATCCACCACCATTTGCCACCGTTCATCCAACTAACTACTTTGACTTTTGCGTTCTACTGGGTCCCACAGTGTTTGGCCGCCCTACCAATTTTCCTTCCCCCATGTGCTCCCTTTTATTAATTATAACCAATTCTTATCTAAAATAGTTTTTATATAGAGAAGTGATTGCAAAGAAACACATTTTTTAATTAATAAATTAATTTTTCAAATCACGTTAAACACTCAAACCCATTCCTGAAATCAATAAAATGACATTTTAAACATCAATTTGAAGAAGTTTTTATAATTTAAAAAATTAAAATGATGGAATAAAAATATTCTGAAAAATATAGCATGTCTTGAAAGACTTTTCTCCTAGTTTAGTTCATCATTCTGTCTCTGTTCATTCACAAACCTGATAGTTAAAAACTATTACTAATGCCTTAGGATGTGTGTTTTTTTCTCGGACTTTTGTACGATTTGACAAAGTAACACGTTTACAAATTCTTTTATGTAATGTGTGAAATATGTTATTTTATTGTGTTTAATGTTATTATAGATAGACTCTTTCAAAGTAACAATCTCAACATTCTCTACTTTAAAATTGTTTTCCAAAATTTTTTATTATAAAAAACAACTTTGGGATGATCTACCATCTATATCTTCGTAAAAAAAGAAAGAGGGTTAAAAAAAGTGCTGAAAGAAAAACATAAAAAGTATAAAAAGAAAAAAAAAATGAAAGATGTAAGCAGCAGTTTTCTTAACAAAGAATAAATAATTGTAGAATGATAGATGTTAAAAATAAAGTTTATTATCTGTTAAATTTTATATATTTAAAATTTCTCTACTTTTGAATCAAAATTTGATTTGGAGTAAATTTATTTTTTCTTTCTAAAACTTTTTATCTTTATTTGCTTTTAACTTTCCTCATGAGGGATTGAAAATTCAATCAGTTAAAAAATTATTATCATTGATATTTAATTAGTTAGGTGAGATTTTGTGGGTTCTAAAGATTCTCCACGGTCTTGTTTTTTATTTTCATTTTAGAGTTATGTAAGAAGAGCTAAACCACATTATCTAATTTCGTTGAAATTGTTTTATAAAATCTTTAATTATTTATCTACGTTATAACTTATTAAAATTGAGATTGATTTTAGATTTTTAAAATTGAAAATTATTTAAAATGAGCAAAATGTTTACTTTGACTTGAGTTAGATGTTAACTGTGCATATATATAATAATGATTAGTTGATAAATTTGGTAATTTAATTATAAAAACAATTTGAACTTACACCGGATAGAAATTGTTGGATGGAAATTATTTATAAAAAGTAGTTTTTTTGTTTGTTTGTCTTACAATATTACTTTTAATTAAGTGTTGGGTTAATTCTTTAAGCAATATTCAAAGTAATATTTATTTTCAGTATAAACAATATTATTTATGATTCTATAAGATCATTTGAATAACAAAAATTCTTAATCAAAATATAGTTTGAAATTAGAGTTATAGAATTATCAAAATATTTGTTCTTACAATATTTTTATTATTTAAATAATAAAGAGTCAGCCATTTGGATGGTATAATTAATAAGATATATTTTGAACATGATAAATTTTAAACTAGCCAAATATTATAATAGAAATTGGTATGCGAGTTCAAATCTAATACTAATATTTAAAAAACAGTTAACCATTACATATATTGTTGATGAGATAAATATAAAGTTTGTGTGCTTTACCATGTTTAAAATATTTTGGTATGTTATATTAAAAGAATCAATGCAAAAATATAAAAAGGTTGTGATATTGTAAAAGTTATAAATGGTTGTAATTTAAAGTTTTGGATCACTATTAAATTATTTTAAATAGAAGTTATTATATTTTGGAGTGTTCTTTTCTATTTATAATGGTTTTTTAGTTATTATTATTATTTTGACTTTAGTTGTTAATTTTGTAGAAGATATAATTGTTGTATATTAGGCTACACATGTCATTATCTAATGGACTATTATTAATGGACTATTATTAGACTGATATTGTCTGAGTGTGTGTCATTATATTAAGTATTAGTTTATATCTGGTATATCTCATTATAGATGATATTTATATTCGCTATTCTCAATGTATTTAACTATTCTATAATCTCAAATGATATAGTCTCAGCTTCGAATCAAGTAGACGACGAGACTTTGATACAAAAATTTATAAAAACATAATCATTGTTGAGTGGAAACCCCTTTTCTCTTCTAAAATTAAACTCTATTATCACTTAAGAAATAACCTATTTTATTTTAAGATATAAAATTTAAAATCAATAACAACATAGTTTAAAAGATGATTCACAATATTTTATCTAAAAATAACATCTAATGACGATTTTGACTAAATTTACCTATTTTAGAAACTTAAATATTTTATATAAACTACGTATCTACATGTTATATTATGTTTTAAACTAAGTAACCCTTAAATCCGAAAGAATGTACCAAAATTGTAAAATTTATATTAAAGTTGAAAATTAGTGTAAGTTATCCGTTTAAAGATGTGTACATTTGTTAACAAATTACATGTAATTAAGCTCAGTGAATGACATTGATATTTGGTTGTTTAAGTGTCACAGCGTCATGCTGTGGTAAAGACCTTGGCTTGCTCCTCATTCAGAAGCGCCACATGAAACCACCAGACTAGCTGTTCCTACAGTTGCACTTCATGTTAAAACACACAAAATAATGAATTTATTACATTAAATTCAGGCAAAAATTAAATTGTGTTTGGTTAATAAATGTCAAAATTCTCAATATTATATGTGCATTTCCATTAAATACATGACCTAATTAACAATATAGTTCTTGTAAAGAGCTAACTTTTTTCATCTCTGTTATTTTTTCTATTTTTCTTTGTCTCTGGTAGACTCTTTTTCTTTTGATTACCATAGTTATTCTTTTGGTTATACTTAAGGGTGATGATGTTATTATCAGTGAACTAACTTGATTTTATACCGAAAGCTTTGTAAGTGTATTAAAAAAAGTTAACATCATAAATCAAAATATTTTTTTAACAACGATTAAATCCTTATAAAAAAACAAAAACCAAGACTCTCTAAATTTATTTTCAAACTTAAAAGTATAAGATTTTGATAGTATTTTAATAACAGATTTTAAATTAATAAAAATGTTAAAATGTATAAATATAAGTTAAATGTTTATTTTTAACTTATAATAAATTTTTTAGTTTTCAAAAAGTAAATTTTCTTTACATTTTCTACAATAAAAAGCGTTGAAAGCTTATCTAAATTGTTGGCAAGGATTATCAAGTTATTTTTTATTTAAAACTCACTTTAATTTAAATAAAGAGAACTAATAATCTAATGTTATTCTTACTAGCATCTTGTATTTTAATTAATAGCATATAATATGACTCTTTTAAACAAAATTTAATTTTTAATTATTTTTGAAAAATAAAAATATTTATCAATTTATTAATTCACACATATATATATATATATATATATATATATATTAATTATAATTGTTCATAATATTTCAAATAAATATGTTAGTCGAAAGTTCAATTAAATTAAAAGACTAAATTGGATACAAAATTATAAATCTTCTAAAATTCGAAAACTAAAATTATAAAAAATAGGGTAAACAAAGTTCTTTTTTTTTAAAAAGAATTATACATTAAAGTGAAATGAAAAAAAAATTATAATTTTACTATATTTACATTATTATTTAGTTTAAAAAACTACGTGTGTAATGAAATGGGAGTAAACAAATATTTACCATTCTCTCAAACATAGAATTGACACACAAAAACAGTCACCAACCACCGTCGCCATCAAAGACTCGGTTCTGGTGTCGTAGTTGAATAAATTCTGGTATTTTACAATCACTGTTCTACCGTAATTTGTTAAACTGAATTAACAGAACCTCACCTTTTGTCAGCGCCGCACTACCCTAAGCCGAGCCGAGCCACTACCATCCCAAACCTTCTCACTCAGCCAACTCAGCTGGAGCCGCGCCGCCAGAGATAATAGAAGAAGAGCGTCACAACGCGTTTTGTTTTTCTCTATCTCTTAAAACTGCAGTGTCTGCGAAATTCGTGTCGTTGACGAAGAACTATGAGCTGTGACTTCGATCTCCGGCAATCGGTGAGAGTTTTCCACTAGACGGCGGTGAAGAGCGGGATCTGTGAGGCTCCGAGACGCGCAGCCATGGAGGGCGAGAACGCGAGCAAGGTGATTGAGTTGGTGAACGAGGTAGCGAGTATCTCCGATTACAGGCCTCCGGTGAAGAAGCAGTACTGCAACTTGGCGCGGAGGTTGAAGCTGCTGATCCCGATGTTCGAGGAAATTAGGGACATGAAAGACCCGATCCCCGAGGACACTTCCAAAGCCGTCCTCGCCTTCAAGGAAGCTCTCGAATCCGCCAGGGAACTTCTCAGATTTGGAAGCGAAGGCAGCAAACTTTACTTGGTTTGTTTCTTGCTCTGTATTGTTCTATTATTCCTCTGTTTCTGCTTTCTGTTGAGTAGTATTGGCAGTAGCGATTTTCACGCCACACTGAGCTCATTTTCAGTTTGTGTGATTTTCTTAGAATTTATTTTTGGTTTTTAATCTTTTTTTTTTTTTTTTATTTTTTTTTTTTTTTTGTTTTTTTTTTTTTTGTTTTTTTTAGAATTTTTTTTTTTTTTTTATTTTTTTTTTTTTTTTTTAACTGTGTCTCTTTTATGTGTTTTTTTTATCGCGCTATTGTGCTGGTCCTGTGTGAATTGAGCTTTGAGGATGTTTGATTGTATGGTATGAGGAAATTAAGCGAAGAAAGCTCATAGCTGGTATACTGTTTCTTTTTTGTTTGCTGAAACTGCAAGCCTGTAACAAAGGTTTTAATTGATGGTAGCGGTTTGGATGCAATTCTTGATATTGCTGGAAATTGGGGATTAATGCGGCTAAAATCGCTGTGGGGGATGGATCTTGGCTACAATTGTTCAGGACCTTGGATAATTTGTAGTGCTGGTTTCCTGATTGGATAATTCGTAGTGCTGGTTTCCTGATAGGTTTGTCGATTTGTGGCTGCACCTTGATGTGGATGTCAACGAAAAGAATCCTTTTCCTTTCAGTTCCGATTGTTAAACAAGCTTTCAATATGAATTTGAATAAGTTTTTTATGCGTTTTCTTCTTATGGTTGAGATACTTTCCTAGCTTACATGGGAAATTTAAAGATATAGGATTGCACAAACTTTGGGCATTCCTCTTTTGAGCCGGCTGGACTTGTTTGATCTAGTGTGCACACATTTGAATGGTGATGTTTGATTTCTATGGCTGACAAGAAGCTAATATATACTGCGGATTATGTACAGCACTTATACTATAAAAACCTCTTTATTGAAATTACCATGGATTTCGAAGGAGGACTTTTACTTTAGTTTGTTTGCAGCATTTGGTAATGCTACTACATGATCCGAATATTAGGACCATTTTATTTGGATAACCTATATCTGTTGTGCGAAGCTTTGCAGGAAGAAGTGAAAAGGTAGTCGTAGGCAAAGGGTATTTTTTTTTATACTGTACAAAATTCTTAGATAAATTATCATAAAAACACTTTCCGTGCTTCCGATTTATTATACATTGTGTTTGTGAGACTTTGAAGTAGTCAAACTAATCTGGTTATATGCTACAGGAAAAAAATTAGCAATTTACAATATTAGTTCTATTTAAAAATCTAAAATTCTAAATAATAATGTTTACTTAGTATTGTATTAATTTTGTGTTTATATGATCATCGTAGTTTACTTACAGTTTCATAGGGAGGCATTTGTGTATTCTTGTTGCTACCTGTGGTTGCTCTAGCAACCCTGTTTCTCTTTAAATGGGACCTCCTACAATTTTGCGTTGAATGATATGTTTGGAGAAAGAAAGCATGATGGAAACATGCTTCCATTGAAATGACTTCCGCTCGTTTGATGTTTATTCAGTTGTCTTTACTCCTATTTTGCAGGTCCTTGAGTGGGATGAGATTATGAATAAATTCTACGAGGTGACAGCTCGGTTGGAACAATCATTGGGTGGTATTTCCTATGATAAACTTGATATATCAGATGAAGTTAAAGAGCAGGTATAAATATTTCAATTATACATATATATAATCTGTTGTATGTATGTGAAACAGTGATTGTTAGGAGTCCCACCTTGAGTAGGATAAGGTACTTGATGTAATACTTAAACTTTGAGATTCTTCAACTTAAGAACTAGTCTTTGGTTTTGACTATTCTCTTGTGCTAAAGTCTTATAAGTGATCTTACTCAACCATTATCATTTTTCAAGAAGATAAATTTGATCTATTGAACCTTCCTTCCTCTAGTTAGCTTTTGAGATTAGAATGTACACTGCACCACTGTGGAACTTCTTTTATGTATATTTCTTTTGCTATTTACACATTCTTGTTTAATTTTCCCAATAATTTCAGGTTGAGCTGGTTCTTGCCCAGTTCAGAAGAGCTAAAGGGAGGGTTGACGAACCAGATGTTAGGTTGTATGAGGATATGTTGTCCCTCTACGACAACAGCAGTGAAGCAGCTACAGATCCATCTGTTCTAAGTCGATTAGCTGAAAAATTGCAACTGATGGGAATATCTGATCTTACGCAAGAATCACTTGCTTTGCATGAGATGGTGGTATCTAGCGGTGGGGATCCTGGGGCACGCATCGAGAAAATAGCAATGCTACTGAAGAAGATAAAGGATTACGTGCAAACAGAAAATCTAGTTAAGGATGATAATTTAGGAGGAAAAGGCATTTTTGCAAAAGTCTATGGAGTCGGGACAAATGAAAAGAGTCATCAGGCTCCGGTTATCCCTGATGATTTTCGATGTCCAATTTCCCTGGAATTAATGAGGGATCCTGTCATTGTTTCAACCGGACAGGTATGTGCACCATATGATGTTCGGTGGAATCTAAATTGCAAAATATTCTGTAGTTGGCCATTACCATACTTGCTTGACTTGCAAACTGAAATATTGGATCATCCTTTTAGGTGTGCTTGAATGTAAAAATGCCACAAAAGTAACCGTGTTCTATGTAGTACAATTTTATTAAGATATCTATTTATTTTAGGATTAGGGTCGTCTAATTTTGTTCACTAAAATAGGGTCATGTCATGAGAAAGATAGAAGTAAAAGCAAAATTCATTGTCCCTACATTATTTTAAAATCCTGTGAGGCTATATCGATCTTCAGACAGATTGCAACATGTACAATTGTTTTACATGTTCGTGGATTTTTTTTTTTGAAAAATGCATCTTGATTGAAATTCGAAATTTGGTGTAGAAACTGAAAGCTTTTCTTGATTTCACACTTCTACTTGATCATGAAATACATTTGGCACACGCCGATTCCTGTTTACAGTATTGACATTTTACCCCTGCTATTGAGTTGTTTCACTTATACATTCTAGTTCTCATTTGCAGACTTATGAGCGTTCTTGTATTGAGAAATGGTTGCAAGCAGGGCATGGGACATGTCCCAAAACGCAGCAGACTCTCACTAGCACCGTTCTCACACCCAACTATGTCTTACGAAGTCTTATAGCACAATGGTGTGAAGCCAATGGCATAGAGCCACCAAAACGACCCAGCAGTTCACAACCTAGTAAATCAACATCAGCCTACTCACCTGCTGAGCGAGGTAAGATCGATGGTCTTCTCCAAAAGCTCACATCTGGCAGTCCTGAAGACCAGAGATCAGCTGCTGGTGAGATCCGCCTTCTTGCAAAGCGAAATGCAGATAACCGTGTTGCCATTGCTGAAGCTGGTGCAATACCTCTCCTTGTTGGTCTCTTGTCTGTGCCTGACTCCCGCACTCAAGAACATGCTGTGACAGCACTTCTGAATCTTTCCATATACGAAAATAACAAAGGAAGCATCGTGTCTTCAGGAGCTGTTCCAGGTATAGTTCATGTGCTGAAGAAGGGAAGCATGGAGGCGCGAGAAAATGCTGCAGCAACACTTTTCAGCCTTTCAGTTATAGATGAAAACAAGGTTACTATTGGATCTTCAGGAGCCATACCACCACTAGTAACACTGCTGAGTGAGGGTACTCAAAGGGGTAAGAAAGATGCTGCAACAGCACTTTTCAATTTGTGCATTTACCAGGGCAACAAGGGGAAGGCAGTGCGGGCTGGCGTTATTCCCACACTGATGCGACTGCTGACTGAACCTAGTGGGGGAATGGTAGATGAAGCATTAGCTATTTTGGCAATACTGGCTAGCCATCCTGAAGGGAAGGCTACCATTAGAGCTGCAGAGGCAGTGCCAGTTTTAGTAGAGTTTATTGGGAATGGTTCCCCAAGGAACAAAGAGAATGCAGCTGCTGTTTTAGTTCATCTCTGTTCTGGAGATCAACAATATATAGCACAGGCCCAAGAGCTGGGGGTGATGGGTCCATTGTTGGATTTGGCTCAAAATGGTACAGACAGAGGCAAAAGAAAGGCTGCATTATTATTAGAGCGTATGAGCAGGTTACTTGAGCAACAGCACGAAGTTCCAACACAAACTGAAACTCAAGCTCTGAACGAGGAAACCCAACTTCCTTTGATTACTAACCCAGATGATTCTTAAGATGCCTTGTTATACTCCGTTCATTTTGTCCCTTTGTTCTTTTTAAAGTGTTGAAAAAAGCATCTGCGTGGAGGAAAGGGTGGAAGATCACTTCGTACTCCATAAGTTATTTGTTTGTTTGTGTGATATTCAGAGATGTAATGCAAAAGGATTATGCAAGCGGCGTAAGAAGAAGAAATTGAAGCGAATGGGCAAGGTGCGCCTGACGTGGAAAGTGTATAATTGTAACATGTACTATAATCTAATCATCCTCAGATTTTAATGAAGAGATGTTTTTGTTTATTCGTACCGCATCAAATGATGTTACAAAATTATAAAAGTCATTCATGTATTTTTTTTTATCTAGCAATGTAAGCTTTTGAAAATGGTAGTTACTTTCACCAAGTGCTTTGAAATTGAATTATTGTCATTCCAACTCCTGTTAAATAAAAAGTTGAAATAAAAGATAGGCAAAGATTTCATGAGATATTTAAATGAGTACTTCCTCCTCACAAAATAGACTTATAAACTAAAAAAATTCTTTTTATTATTTTGTAAATTGATCTTATCTTTATATAAAATGGATAAGGATATTGGCCCTTTTCCCCTTCCATAGAAATGTTTCTTAATAGTTCCTATCTTATCAGAGGCGTCCTAGCTACTGACAGAGAAACATTTTAGATGCTCAGTTTAATGAACAGGAATTAGCAAGTTCCCTCGGACACGTGCATCTCTTGTGCATATGGTGAAGCCTGAAGGGTACAGGTTTCATTGTCATGTTTTTTTTTTTTTCAAAACCAGTGATGTCTGATTCAAGGATAACCTGAGTGAGGACTAAGACTTGAACAATGCCCCAAAGGTTCCAAGATTGCCAATTAGTGTTCTTTTGTTCGAGTTAGAATAATCACTAATAGTCAAGTAGTTTGAATTTTGGCACAGGCCTTAAACCTTTTAGTGCTTGGAAGAACAGATTGTGATAATAATATTTTACAAAGCACAACCAAGATAAAATTTAAGTTAACCGAAAAGAACAATTAGAAAGTATCAAATTCCTTGTTAAATATTATTGTAATGTTATCAGATTCCAAGCAAATAGTAAGGCTCTACAAAAAAAATCCAATTAGCCAAGAATAGTCCATAAGTCCATTCCAGATTGTCTATGTGGGCTGCTGCGATTTTCAATTTCATAACATCAGGTGACTGCTCTAACCATTAGAATTGCTAATATTTTAGATTTTTATTTTTCAAATATTTTTACATAATCTAGATTTACTGATGCCACTAGATTAGTATTCCTTCTCTCTTTCCTTATATCATTTGAAGGCATCTAATTAATTTTTCATAAGAATTTACTTTTCTTTAAATTAAACGCGATGTATGATTTAGACAGTTTAATATTCATACATAAATTTCACTATATAATAAGAATACATTAAAAAATTGAATCCGATAATATTTTTGATGAAAAATCGTACTTTTCAAAAAAAAAAAAAATCCTTAGTTAACAGGTCACAATGGAGAACTGATGTAGTAACAAATTAATAGTTATAATATTTTTTTAAAATTTTCTGTAATATGTTTTGTAAGATATTACTAGAAAATTTAATAAATCAAACTTGTTACTAAAAGTTATACAAGCATTTCAAAATTAGTTATGATTTAAATTGAGTTTTAAAACTAATATATAGTTTAAAATTAATTTTGAACCACAAACCAATTTTAAGAGCGGTTTTTAAAACTTATTTAAAAGATTAAATTATATTTTAAATATAAATTTGAATTTAAAATTCAATCCATTTCATCTGGATTTGAATTGGACTTCTAAAATCCAATCCATACTCACCCAAACAGATTCTCATATTTGATTAGTCATGGGCAAGACCACAATATTTTTTGAATCTGGATTCTTCAGCTAAGTTACCATACTGTTATATCTTGGAAAATCTCAGTCCATAAATGTTTGTCCTATAAGAAGAAAAGAGAATCCAATGTATGGTCCTGATTTTTAGCTACAGAGAACTTGTTACAGACATAGGAGAAGATTCATAGTTAAGAAAGTAGCAACCACTACCAACACATTTTAACTAATGTCTTGTGGTAGTAATATTTTTTATAGTATATTTTTTAATTTAAAAATTATAAAAGTAAATAATATATGAATTCATTGTGAGAGTTATGGACTCATGATATGTCATAAAGAGTGAGTAATAAATACAAAGTTTTCAATATCTAAAAGTAGTTTATTTCTTACAAAGCCAAATCAAACCATCTTTTCCATTAGTCAGAAGATTTTTTAACCATATCTAGTTTGCGGAAAGATTGAGTAACTGTGAGCTTTTTCAGTGTATGAAATGCATTCCATTTCCATCTAGCTAGCTCCGCAATTCAAGCACTTAGATTTACTTGGATTATTACAAGTGCTCCAATTGATTCTTCACCCTTTCTAAGCTAAATGTCACGCTTCATTTTGACCATTTGCAGCTAAGAATCTAGTTCTGAAAGCCACCAAGTTGAACCTTCTACTTTCCCAATTAATTCGGTGTCGTTTTCCTTTGGTTTGGTTCAGCTTTCGGTTTTTGAGGGATTCGTCTTCAGGATTACAATTTGATGCTGTCCGATTTTGTTTCTCTCAAAAGTGATGCTTCGTGCCTGCTTCTGCATCTCATTCACATTTCTCGGTTTTCCATGTTATATATTCAAAATATTTTCATTCTGCATCTGCAAAATATTTCTGAAGAAGATCAAACCCTTTAAATATATAGGTCTAAGTATTTTCAAATATTAGACCAAAAAAATTCCTTGCTTAAAAAAAGAAAGTATTCACAAGCAAATTTTACCTCTACAGAAGCACATCTTGAATTAACACGTGTTTCTAGCATATGTACTATATTCAGAAACTATCAGAAAATATTAATTTTTTCTAACATACTTACTTTCATTGTTCCCTCTTACACCGACATTTCAATAATGCATGCATCAAGATATTTAAGTATATATACCTACGTACTATATATGGTATTTAGGTGAATTTGCAAGATTGATGGAGGCATGGTATATAAACTTTGGCTTCAGTTTTGAATTCTTTCTTACTTAGAAGCTGATTATATACGTGTACACACACACGCACATATATATATATACATGCAGCATATATATTTATATATTGAGTAAAGTTAGTAACGGTCTCTGCATGGATAGGAGGAGAGGTCCCCACGCATGAGTAAAAAGAAAAAGGAAGGGAAGAAAACATAGAAACAGAAGAAGGAGAAGGGGAAAAGGAATAAGAAGATGCAAATGATAGAAGGTAATGAAGAGAGAGGGAAAGTAAAGTAAGACAAAGGAAAGGAAGCATGTGTTAGGGCACTTTTAATTGGAGGGTTGCCACACATATAGATAACGTATGTTTACGAAGGATCAAGGTTATGCTTGTAAACAGTGTTGAAAGACAAAGTCACAGAGGGGCATGTAGTTCACACAGCATTCCATGCATGAATTTCTGAGCCCCTCATTCGTACCGTAGCAGAGAAACTCTGCAGATTTAGCCCACACTGCTCTTACCTTCTTTCCCTTTAACTCTCGCAAAATGTTTCTTCTTTGAGACCAACAAGCACCGACATTTTTGGAATCTGGGTGACCATTTACTGCCTACGTCCAAAGACACGGAGAGAGCTTTTGTCTGTGTTAGTCTTTTGTTGCTTTTTTCGTTCTTGAAAGGTAGCATGCATTGGTCCTTACAAAAGTTATCATCACCACAATGATGCCACTTTTTTATTATTATTATTATTAGATAATTCATTTGATTCATGGTGGGATAAGAACAATAAAGTTTGTAATTATTAGTGGAGGGAGATCTTTGTTGGAATATTGGACTGTGTTTGTTTGTTCAACTTAATTCCAAAGAGTGATGTAGGATAATGAGAAGTGACCCCAACACGTAGAAAAAGGTCACACTTATTTTGACCGTAAGAATCTCTTTCCTTTTCCTTTCGTATTAACATGGCCCAAAAGAGTTTCATAATTAACACTCAATGTTTTGTATCTTGCATTATTCTGCCGAAGAAGTTCTAGAACAGTCACCCAGGCCAGTTTGGTCGAATATAGAATTGCATGATTTTGAGTGAGATTTTGGCGTCTTCTTTCAATGGTTACATTTGGCTTCCACTTTCAACCTCAAATCAAAACAAACATGCACGTCCCATCTTATCAATATAATCCGATTATTACAACATCTTATGTTTGACCCTTGACTAATGCATCTCTAGTGTACACAAAACTTCTTCACAAACTCTCTGAGAAATTTATTTTAAGAGTGTCGACTTTTAATACAATTTTTTTAATACCAAGATAGAAATGGACAGAAGTTGTATATGTGAAAAAAAAAGAACATTTAAACACTTCCACGTTAGTAATTAACAATATCACGATAAAGAAAGAAATACACAGAAATTAAATCAACCAAAACCTATTTAAATAATGCCTTAAAAGTTCTGTTGTAATGATCTTGTAGCTTTCTCTCTTGCGGCATGCATCATCACGTTAATTATTAGCACGAAAAGGATCTTAGTGAATTTTTTTGCTCAATTCTATTATGGTAAAAGTACGACAGAAAGAGCTTTGTCGGAAACAAAATTTACCACGATTGAGGAAAAGTAAGGGTAGCTCTGAGGACATTAAATAACTGTCGCACTCAAGTTTCCAAGAATTTCACACTGTGGAAAGAGTGAGGGTGAGTAGAACTTAACTCCAGCTTCTGGGCACTGGCAAAGGCTTGCTAACGTACTCACACTCTCAAAGACTAAAGAGAAGAGAAGAGGAAAAGAAACTGAGTAAGTAAGAAACAGTTACTTACGATAATTCATGTCATACAGTGTCAGACGCTTAGGTCGTTTACCTTCAATTATCCAACTTGTGTATGCTACTGCTATATGTCCATTCCAAGATGCATGACAAACATTCGTATTACAAACACTAGCATGCAGCATGGGATATGTATGCATGCTACTGCTTTGCATTAAGAATGTTTCACAAATTGAGAAAATAAAAAACTTGGATAAAGCCTGCAAGATAGGAAAATAAAGTGCTAGCTCTAGCATGAAATTTAAATAAATTCATCCCGAGATATACTACTTCGGCTAAAGTGGCACATTCTTTAGTACTATAAAATCACTTTTCTTCTTCTCTGATATCGTGTTAGCCGAATCTGATAACCTTATGTGGGTGAAAACTAGTGTGATGCTGCTGAGTTAACTAAAAAATAAGAAAGTGTTGAGCCAACTAGCGCGATGTGTAGCTGGCAGAAGGGGTGAAGTAAATAACTTTAAGAGAAAGTTTTGTACGCAAATGAGGTCACAACGTGTCAGATAGCAGAAAGAAACACAAAACATTACATGCACACACAGTTATACAATTAAAGCAAGCCCATGTATATAGTACACAAAATACTCGACTGGAGGAAAAATAAAACAAAAACTTAAACATAAATCAATGACCGGAATTGAAATTACAAAGAAGAGGATATCAATTCTACCATGTCTGCGTTAATTTCTGTCAACTGATGATAGTGGAACTTGGAATGAAGTCAAGGCAAGACCAAATCGTTTGAGAATTTCTCTGATCCATCAAGGACGGTGTGAGATCGTTTCGAAGTGGTTAACTATTCAAGCAAAGAAGTTCAATTGGGATGATGGGGTTATTGACCATATATATGTGAATATATATGCTCATATGGTCAAAGTTACAAGAGATGACTAGCAGAAGAAGAGGAAAGACCTGACATATCAGTCCATGAATAGTAGTGGTTATTTTCTGAGACGTTCAGTGGTGGTCTTGACAAATTCAAAGCTCCACTTTCTTCCATTTTAACTGATGGCATCTGAGAAACCCTAGAATTCGTTGCTAAATCTCCAACCAAACCAGAAGGTGTTTCGATACTTTCATTTTGAAAATGGTATGAACCAGCTGAAGCTGATTCAAAGCCATTCAAGAAAGGAATCTGCTGCAAGCGCCACTGATCCATTCCTCCACCAGCAGAGGAATTACCGCTGCCACCGATTTGAAACCCCATGTGATCGTTCTGTCCGTGAATCTCACGCAACCCGAGACCCATGTTTCCAACAGCATAACGGTTCAGGTTCTGGAGGGATGCCATGAAGGGAAGGTTCGGTGGTTGTGGCAACTGGCCTATAAGCTCGTGAGTGTTTCCACCGGAGGGGAGTGCACCAGAAGAACCAGAAAGTGTTTGTTTCTCAGATGAAGCAGGAGACTTAGAGCGACCCCTTTTGTTCTTCTTGTTCCTACGGCAGCCTCCACCCACAGGAACGTTCCTTAGAGCACCCCCTCTTGTCCAATAACGCCTACAAGTCTTGCAGAAGTGGCGTGGCTGAGAGAGGCTATAGTTGTTGAAATAGCAAAATTTAGTGTTGGTGGATTCACAACGTGGACACTTGAGAGCTGCTTCAGGAGGAGGTATCTTAGCTAGCCTAGCTCGATCAGCCATGGAACCTGGTCTGATTGATCCCAGGGAACCTCCCACATGAGTCTGCTGTGGTGGCAAAGGTGGAAGAAGCTGAGTGTTTTCACTGCCATTGGCTTGAGGATGGTCTTGTTGCTGCAAGAACAGATCAAACAAAAGGAATTAAAAAGGAGGAGAGGGGAAAATAGTATGATGAAAACAAAATCTGGTATATTCAGGGAGATATTACAGGGAATAGGAATAATTGTCTTTTGCAATTATTATTGTTTTTTTTTTACTTTCTTTTTAGGGTTGAGAAGCTGTGGCTGAAAATTGAGGAAAACCTTACCTGCTGCCAATTGGGAGGATCTACAAAGACTGGAATAGAGGAGAAAACCATGGTGTTCAAATGCTTTTATGTTTTTCTTTTATAAAGTTTGATGGCTCTTTAGGGAGATGGTGGAGAATCACACCAAGGGAATACCAGAGAGGAGAAAGAAAGGGAAAAAGAGCATTAAAGAGGAGGAGGGTGGAGGAAAGAAAGCAGGAAGAGGCTTTAATTTCTTTACTTTGCGCTTATTCCCTCATTCTCATCTCTTTTTGTTTTATTTATTTTTAGGGTTTTCAGTGGACGAAGTTTCTTAACCTATAAGCTTCTTTTTTTAATGGCTTGGTCTGTAAATTTGTTCATCAAAAGGTCATAGTGGCTCCCATGCATGGAAGGCAAATTTTAAAAAGAAAGTTTTCATTACACTGTACCTATGCGTGTGTGTGCCAACATTGCTAATCACTGTCTATTCCTGGCTCATGGTGGAATCCGCTTACATAATCAAATAAACACATTTTTAATCTTAACCATCGACCTCACAGATTCACATCTTCCAAAGCTTTATCAATTAAATTAATGCTCACATAATAACCAAAATTAAATTATAACCTTCCAGTAAATCTTATATCAGGCTTATGTACTTAAAAAGCCTAATTCATTCATAATCCTAAGCTTTCTATGATCATGTGCATGCTTCATAAAAAACTAAGTATTCAGAAATGAATAATAAAGTTAAGTTAAACCAACCCTTCCCCGTAAAGGGTACTTAAAACCAATCAGAAAAAGTGCATCTCTTCCCAACAATTATCGATGACTGGGAAGTACCAGATCAGAAAAAAATGGAAACAAGGCAAAAAGTAATTCGTTCACTCATTTAAGAGACTGACATGCAAAATGTTAATATAAATTTGCAGTTTTAAATGCATGCATTGGACAGTTTCTCTGAAGTTTAGCTTCCTGAAAATGAATTCTTTACTTAAACAATTGAAATAAAATCCAGATTACATAAAACTAGCAGCAATTAAAGTAATGTTTGTAAAGCAAAACCTTTACTTAGATAATTGAAGTGATAAGTTAGAACAAATTTAGTATGCATGTACTTATGATATTGATATTTTATCAAAGGTTAGTTAAAGAATAATTTTAGAAACAGCACTAGTCAAACAAAAATGCATTGCGTTTAGATATATATCAATTTTCACTCACATCATTTTGCGTCTGCTAATGAAACACACCCATTGAGTCACCCACTAACATGTCAGATTTTTTAGAATGCGAATTTGCAAAGGATGCGGCAAGTGGAGTAATTAAAGAAAAGATGAGACAAGTAATTCAGAAAGAAAGCACGAAAGGGAAAAGAAAGTTTGCAAAATTGTCATATATAATGCATTAGTTATATATAATTGGTGCTATTCTTTTATTGCTTTACTTTTTGATAAGCTAAGCACCATAGAGTAAATTGAAGGCTTAAAGTTGTGGTCAGATCCTTTTTGGGCACAGCACCAACATTATAAGTTGAATACATGAAAATGCTGTGTTTATCCAACTTTTTTATCATGAAAATCTTTTTAAGTCGCTAGACAAAACCTTCTAGTTGCCTCTTAGCTTTAATGCTTCAATAATTAATAGTTCAGATTTGAGGGGTGCTGATTAATTAATTAACGTGTTTCTTTTGTCTATTTTTCCCTTGCTTTATCTTTGACGAGGTCCTTTTTTTTTGGGTGCAGAGACCCCAAATTTGGTTAGAGTGAAAAACAACATATTCTTTTTGTAAGTGGGCCCGAGTCGCACTCAGATTGGGGTGAGTGAGTAGGGAATGAAATGCAACCATGACATGATGAGAAATGTTCATATCAATGTCGTTTCTTCATCGATAAGAAATTTTCTTCTGCTACAAAACCTTCATCATTCACTCATGCCCTTTTAAGATAACTTAGCATACACAGTTCCATCACTGTTCCTCTCCTTTTCTAAATTTTCCAATGACCAACATCTGTGCCCCTTTCTTCTACAATTTTCCATTGACTGCTGTGGAAAACTTCGACAAAATATTCTTTCCCACTGGATTTCCATCCACAAGAAAACTCTTCATAGATCGATTTTTTTTTTCTTAAAAATTTGTGAACTCTCAAGAATGTTCTTGTAATTTTTCACTACTAAATTTCCGCAAATATTCATGTTCTTAGAAAAAATTTGATAATTGCAAGATAAATAATTTTGTGTCGATGAAATCTCACAAAAATGAGATAAGTCAAATCCATATAGCATTAAACTATAAACGCACACAAAAGAATAACACTACCTTCAATCTAATAACTTAAAGACATTGATAGTGTGAATCTTATTTTTTATATGTTACTTAACTATTTTTTCTTATATTTCCAAAACTATTTCATAGGAAATTTTTTGCACGTTGTTCTTTGGTTAGTTTTAAATTTCCAAAGTATAAAAAATATTTTTTTAAGTCAACCACCTTTAATTTTTGTGGAAATTTTATAAAACGTGAATAATATTTAAAACGCAGTTTTTTCTTTCCAGATTTTCATATATATATATATATAATTAAAATAATCAAGTACTAAAATTATATGACATAATGTTTAAATTGAGTTAATAAAGATTTTGACTATAACATATCTATAAAACATAAAATTGAGTTAATAAAGATTTTGACTATAACATATCTATAAAACATGTAAAAAGTGTTAAAAATCATAGTACTTTTTTAGTATATTAATATCTCGTGTTAAATGTAATCATTTTTTTATCATTATTATTTTCATTAAGTGATGATGGCTATTATCATATTGCTTGTAAGATAGATCACTCACTTTTGCTGCATGTTTTTTTTATCAGCAACTTTTGGTGCAAGTATTCTTGCTGTGTATTTGGTGGTCATTTATTTGTTCTATGGGTGTGCTTGTTTTAAAAGAGTTAATAAAAAGACAATATGAAATTCTCACTCGACGTAGACAACTTATGAAATATAATTTTTGTTCTCAAGTTTGTTTGGATAGACTGCAAGAATCAAACATCATCTTATTGGAATAAATGTGAATGATTGTACAAAATTTCACACATGGTTGTAGCGTCAAAGTCATGGGAAGAAAAGAAGAAAAAAAATCTTGGTGATCTGGAAAAGGTAAAAATTTGAGATCATGGTGCATAAAAAAGAATAATAATAGATTGATTCATTTGTTAGCAAAGGAATGGAAGGAGAATCTAAAATTGTCAAACAAAAGACAAAACGAATATATATATATATATATATATATATATATATATATATATATATATATATATATATATATATATATATATATATATTGGAAAATATTTTTTATTCTATCGCAATAGGAAAATATGTGAGAGGATAGAAAAGAAGAAAATTATTTTAGTTTCTTTAATATAATTCATTGTCTTAATTAAGATATAGATATTTATTTAATTTTACTATTCATTGTTAATGTCTATTAAAAATATTATTTTTTTATTATATATATGAAAAAAATTAAGTGCTTCAATTTATATACAAACTCAAAATTACATATAGAAGATTGTTGTTTTATATTTATTGTATAAGAAGTATAAATAGAAAAATAACCACCAGTTTAGTATACATCCTTACTAGAGCTACATAATTCTAACCTTCAAAATGCTTATATTAAAAAGATAAATATAAATATAAAAGATTAGAATAATTTTAAAATTAATTTATGATAACTAAAAATAAGAAATGATATATTTACTTTGAAAAAAATTCATATAGTTTTATCCATACAACATTTGTATGAATATTACTATAAACGTAATTTTCAAAACTTATTAACAATAACGAGAAAAAAAGACCTAAAGTAATTTTGATAAAATGTTTTATAACAAAACATGAAACTTGAAAGATTTTATTAGATTTCGACAGATATGATTATTTCATTTATAATCATAAATATAGAAGCATGTTGCATGTATATTTTTGTTTGAAAAGCTAAAATTTATATATGTAGTTTTAGGTAAGTATTATTTAAAAATTATAAGTGTTTTTATTACATTTTACAAATAATTTTTTATTATCCCATCATTAAGAGGATTTTGAAAAAAATGTCAACATCAAAGACTTCTCTTAATTTATAAAGGCTTAATAAATTAAAGTGAGAATGAGAATATTTTTGTAAGAAGAAAATTTGCATTAACTCTTGCATAGAATGCACTTTGATAAATGAAACTTGATGAAGAAGAACTTTTTAAAGATATAATGATTAGAAAAAAAATTATAATAAATATTTTTCAAAACCTTTATAAATAGAAGATATTTGAAGAATATAAGATATTTTTTTCTTCATAAATGAACTGATAAAGTTATAAAGATAAAAAAAGAATCTCAAGTAAAAAAGCTTGTATATAGATCACTTCGTTTTTTTTAATAATTAAAAGAGTAAACTTAAATATTGTATTTGTTGTATGATGTTAATTTTCTTTGAGTTAATAACTCTATGATATTTTAATCACTTCTCTTATATTAAATATTTTAATTAAAAATGATTGTTGTTCTAAAAAGCACAATCAATGTCTTAGTCATAAATAATTGTTGTTTCAAATAATAATTAATTATTTAGATAGAAGTGATTGAGATAAAAAAAAACTCTATTTATATCTTCCAACATTCATTTATTTAATGAAACTTTTATTATGTCGATCAAGAATTAGACGTGATTTTAATTATAAATATAAAAATTAAAGTGTAAATGAATTTTTTTTAACTCTTTTAAATTACATATTATCAAATTGTTATCTTAAAAAAATAAAAAAAATAATAATTTATTTTTAAAAAATATTCACAAAAATATATTGACAGTGATCTAGTATCTCAATTAAGACTTAGACCATTAATCAGACACTCTTGTGAACTATTTAAAATAACTTAATCCATAACTCAACCTCTTTTTTTTATATTTGACTTATTTTATATTTAGGACACCAATTCCTCATGCACCAAGATAGCTTAACTTCGAAAGCCATATATAGTCTTACCTTGTCACATATCACAACATTGCAATTTAAATATAAACCCGTTTGTTTCTCCAAATACTCTTTTTAATAAGCATTTGCTTGTCACATATGAAGCTCCATCACGAGACATTAATGTAGAACCCATTTTTTTGGAACATAACCATCATAAACTTCACAGCGCTGGCATAAGAAACAGAATCACCATCACCTAAACTTGTACTCTTCCATCCCGTGTCAGGATTTTTTTTAATTGAAATATTAATTTTTATTTTAATAACATTTTTAATTAGAGACAAATTAAGTTAGGGTTAATTTAATATATATTTAAGTAAATATTACTATTTTGTACAAACAAACGTATTGAGAAGTTATAAGATTTTCGGTTTAAAATATTTACAATACCCTGATGAATATCATTCAATATTTAAAATACCATGATTTGAGTTTGATTATTTCAAATTAAATCTTTAAGGAGAAACGATGAAGTTTAAAAGTAATTATAAGCTTAAGATGCAATATTATAGTTTCACCGAGGGTCTCAGATGAATGAATCTTGTAGGAATATTTCTGAGTCCTAAATGACCTAAAAGTCTTAATTACTTAAACAATATATTTAAAATATTATAAAAGTATAATTAGTTTAATAAATGACTGACTTTTTTTTTGCAATAGATTTTGCTCAACAAATGTGAATTTTTCCTGCACAGGAAAATTATCAAATATCGACGTCATAAAATTTTCAAATAAATTTTCAACAAATGAAAATGTAGAAAATCTAGATTTTTATTTTATTTTTTTCATTTAACTTATTTTCAGGTTAATTTTCTGATGATTTTTTTTTTATTTTTTTGGCAAATAGTTCTTTGGTAAAATTGTTTAAAAAAAAAACATCAAGATATTCCTGCAATATGTGTAAGATCATTCATAGAAAACTTTGATACATTTTGATTTTTTTATTTAAAATCACATAAAAAGTGATATTTGTGCAAAATATAAAGTAAAAAATCCAAGGAAAATCTTCAAAAAAATCGCTGGAAATGAATAAAAGAAAAAAAAATGGGTAGTGAGACAATTGAAGATATAAAGAAGTCTCTAAATTGAAAACAGTAATAGACAACTTATATTCTTCTCATTTCATAAAAATGAGTGGGGTTTCAAACTTTCAACATTGAATATGATACTTTATTTTACTACATTTCACCAACCTTTTGATGAGAGAATGTTGTTGAGAATTGACTTTACACCAAAGAGAAATTGAAGTGAAGTTTCCAATTGTTCTAAAATTAATGTAAATGTGAGAGAATCTAGATTACAAAAATACAAAAACGTTGACTTGCTTATGATTTGCCTCCAATTTCCCTTTCAGACAAAGATGGAATTTCTCTCTCTCTCTCACTCTCTCTTAATGCATGCAAATTATTCCATTAATTGTAAAAGTGAGTAAAATTTAATAAGGGAGGGATCGAGCTACTAATGTTTGAGTTTGTACCTTTTTTTAGGATGTTTCAGTTTTTGTGTGTGTATACAAATTTTTTCCTGTTTCTTTAGTGTATATAGGTCTACGCTCAGTTCATAAATTCATCAAGTTTTATCATATATGGAAAAGTGCTCCAATTGTGTGACGTATCAAAGGGAGTTACGACAATCATTATTCAAAAGTATAAAGATTTATCTACATTCAACTCTTTTTTTTTTTTTTTTTTTTTTTCTTTTGTCTCATTGCAGTTTTGGTTGGACCCTCATTCTATACCTTACAAAATTTGAAAAAACAAAAAAAAACTCAACAAAATAATGGAAACAAAGAATGCACAGTTATGATTTCTTTGACATACCTATAGATATTGGTCTTCATGAAGAATAATTTCTGATAATAATAAGTTCTTAATATTTCTTTTTAATACTGGATTTCATCTCGTTGAGAAAAAAAAAAATCATGAATTAAACTGGATCCTGATATATAATGAATGTATTTAACAAATTCATTTATCTACTGTCTGTTTTTAGATCATGCTAGTGCTAATACATATTAATGTATAGATTTCGTTGGATATTTTATCACTCAACCACCGATATTTTAGAAGTTACCAATTCCTTATATTTCTAATATAGTGATTTTGTTTCAAGATGTTGAAAAAGAATATATATTGTTTTGGTCTTATTTAATGGTAGAACTGGTTAAACACAAAATAAGCATCCATTAAATATGTGAATATATATGAAAAAATGTTGAAAGTGAATATTACTTTAATATTTCCAATAGTGTCATATATTTTGAATAAGTGGGTATTAAAAAAGAAAAGAAATTTTACATTGCTTAGATTACACATCATCAAACGTTTATATGCCAACATACATATATACATTAAAAGAAGTGAATCTCGCGTGTATGAAATTATAGACTTCATTTAGACCTTTTTGTGCACGATTCAATTCAAATTTTACTGATTCTTTCTGTTTGTGTAAGGTAAGAAAATTTAAGTTCTTTTTACTGCTTGATTTATTTCTTTATTTTTATTTTTTTTTTCTGTCTTTGATTTTGGAAGATTCATTGATGAGATATTTGCCTCCATATTACACGAACGTTACAACTTTAGTCACTTTTTTTCTTCATTGGTTCTTCTTTGAGCTTTCTTCCTTGATAATTTTGTGATTATTACTGGAATTTCTTGTTATACTTTGAAAATCTTATATAATATATAATACTTAAAGATAATATTTATTTCAATACACTTAATAATCTTATATTATTTAAAAATTAAAGTTAATATTAATTTAACTACATTTTTCTCTTTAATTTATCGGTCACCGAATTTTAAACTCAAAACAATATTTTAAATAATCCAAGTTAATATATATATATATATATATATATATATATATATA
>Ga0209700_104037_pt1 | contig 27133 bp, 11 predicted proteins | sample SiratroredBW_FD_187528 | JGI IMG/M metagenome (GOLD analysis project Ga0209700, IMG submission 187528) | Root nodule microbial communities of legume samples collected from California, USA - Siratro red BW (SPAdes) (version 2) | ecosystem: Host-associated > Plants > Roots > Nodule | place: USA... | reverse complement strand
AACTGAATTAATTCAACACAAGTTTTCGGAACTGAACAACAGAAATATACCAAGAAACAAACAATAGAATTGAATCAACAAAAATGAATTCTGCAGCTGTGTGATACTCTCATCTTGGCGAACACCTTTAACATGCCTAACGAATGAAATCCTTGAGCCTTATATTCTCTTTCATCTCACGTGAGCTTTTCCTGACTCCCTCATCTTGCGGACCTGCCTGCTTAACAGAATTCCGCACCAGAATCCCCTCTTCTTTCGCACACGCATCTTGCGGACCTGCCTGCTTAACAGAATTCCGCACCAGAATCCCCTCTTCTTTCGCACACGTTACAATCTCTTACATGACTATATAAGTGTTTAACTATGTTCAAAGTGTTTAACCATGATTGTACAAGTGTTTAACTGTGTTCAACTTCCTGACCACCCCCCACAGTATAGCACATTCAGTAATTATGTGGTCACTTAACCTCTATACTTCAACCCCTTACATGTTTTGCACCATGTCATTCAATACAAGTGTGCATTGCTTCACCAAGGACCACCTATAAATGATACCACCAACACTTCACATTAAAAGTGTTTATCCCATTATATATATATATATATCATTTCTAAGTAATAATATTTTTAATAAAATATAATTAATTAAAATACAAATACATTTTTAAATATTAAAATATATATTAAATTTATACTTAGTCAATGTATTTAGAAATTAACTATTAAATATTGATTTATACCAAAAAATATTTAAAAAATACTATTACAATAATTTATTTACTTTTATTACTATTACCATCATCATTATATATATAAATTCTTTTTTTAAAGTACTAATATTTATAATAATACATAATTAATTTAAATATAAATATACCAAAAGCTTCCTTATGGGTTATGTTATGAGTTATGCTCTTGGATATCAAAAAGGTTATGCTCTTGAGTAGCAAAAATCCCTTTATGTATTTCAATAGCAAAAATTCTGTTTTGTTCTTGTCCACATATGTAATAGTGGCCACATCAACATGTGGTTGTTAAAAAAACATTTTTCTTTTATTATTTTCATACTATTAAACATATTGTGCTATTTTTCTGTCTTAATATAGATTTTTCTAAATTCATTAATAGGATTAATTTGTGCCGTAATAGATTTTGAAAAGAAAAATTCTTTAGTAGATGAAAACTAATATATTAAGTAAACTAACTTTTAATCCTTAGACCTTAATATCCTAATTACTTATAGAACAAACAAATTCAATCACTTTTATTTTAAGTCAAGCGTTGAAGTCGTGAGTTTTTTTTTTTTTTTTTTTTAATAAAAAGTCATTTGATTGAGCCTTTAAATACCAGAAACTTCAAGACTACAAAGTCATAACACGCTGAATCAAAAATTAATATTGGTGGACAAGTTAGACTTTTCATGCAATAAAAAACAACATTTTATTCCAAAATATCAATTACTCTAAAATTTAGGGCATGATTAGATGTCTTTACTTACACTGATATTCACCAGAAAAATTAGGTTGTTTACTTTGTCTTTTGCAAGACAATTTAAGTTTCAATTGAATTAACAGCTAAAACTGAACAAGAAAATACAACGAGTTTATTTAGTTAAGAGTTTATTTGGAGTGTTCGTGTATTATTTTAGTTTTAAAATACTCTCATGTCTACAATTAAAAAATATTATGTTTACATTTTTAACTTTAAGATTATTGTGATTGAAAATTCGTCATTCAAATTCAATACTTATGTAATATTCATTAACTTGATTATGAAATATCAGTCGTTAACGTGAAGCAAATACATGTACTGTATAATTAAAAGAAGAGGAAAAATAGTAGTACTAAATAAACAAAAGCACAAATAAGATGTGGAAAGTTTGGAAGTAATAATGAGATATGATTTAAAAAGGCCAACATTAAGAAAAAATGGTTTAAGTTGGCATAAATTCCATCATGATTATTAGTTAATGAAATACAATATACTTCAAAAGATAATTGATTATATATTTTATATAATCAAATATCATTTTAATATCCACGTTAAGTAAATTAAAGTAAAAATATTAAATATTACGTTAAATAAATTAAATTATTTTAAACTAATTTTATATTTTTTTAAAAAGTTATTTTATGATTTTTTAAATATATTAATAGAAAAAATTATTAAATCATATCAATCAAAACATCTATAATCTTTTTACTCAAATTCCTTAACTTCTCCTCTGTCCAAATAACTTCACTGCTTTCTACACTTTTTTTCATTCATTTCCATCATTTTTTACTCTCTCAAATCCTCTTCTTGACATGCACATAAATCAACTTTAATTTTCAAAAATAGCATCCATTATGCAAAAATAAAATCCATTTACTAATGTGTAGTTTATATCTCTTCAAAAAATACAATGAGATTTATAAAATTCATTTACATGATAATAATAATTTACTCACTTCCTCCCTAAATCAGATAATACAATATTGAAGTAAATTTTGGATTAAATTAGTATGAAAAAAAAATGTATTAAAAATTTATAAAATAATAAATTTAAATCAATGTTGGAGTAATTTGTAAATTTTTACAAAGATATCTAACTCTTCCTTTTCTCGCGTCCTCAAATCTATATTATTCAATCCAACAAAGTATAAATGCTACCAATACACACTCCTATATCCTAAAAAATCAACATATCAAAATATTTGTTGCAGATAAATATCAATTAATAATCATGATATCAAATTTTATTTCAATATCTCATAGTTAAATATTCCACTATTATCTTTAATTAACTTACAAATGGTATTAAGGTGAAATTGATCTTGTGATGAGCAAGGTTAATTGATTAATTATAAGTAACTCAATAATGCTTTGTTTGATTGATTGAATAGATAGATTTTAGGAAGTAGATTTGAGATAAAAGTGTATAGAAAGTGAGATTATTTGGATTAGTGAATAGATTGTGAGAAATAAAGAGATTTGAGAAGAAAGTTTGTAAATGATATGATAAATATAATTAATATTTTAAATTTTTTAATTGATAAAATTATAAGATTACAAATTTTTTCTTGAAATAAAAATAATTGAAAATGAAATATAATTAATTTGTTGGATGTGATTGATGAATTATGATTTTTTTAGTTGATGGAATTATAAGATTATCAACTATTTTAAAATTAAAATAAAAATTAAATTATTATTTATAATATTATATTTTCTAAATTTATTTTGATTATTATTTCATAATTTTATTATTTTAATTATTATCTATGATTTTATTTTTATTTTTAACTTTTAACATTAATATTATTAGTATTTTTTTATAATTGTCTTAATTTTATTATTATTTAATAAATTTGTTATTAATATTTTTTATAAAAGTTTCCTAAATTATTAAAAATTCTAAATAAATATAAATCCTAAATTATTTAATGTCATAATTTAAATAAAAACCTGAAATAAATTAAATTCCTAAATTATTCAAAATCCTAACTCAAATTATGTAATTTTATAATTATAATAAAATCTAAAATAAATAAAATTATTAAATTATTCAAAATCCTAAATACAAATTCTAAATTATTTAATGTCATAATTATAATAAAAATATTAAATAAATAAAATTAATAAATAAATAAACAATAAATTCAAATCCCATATAAAAGAATTCTAAAATAATAAAAATTCTAAATAAATCAAAATCATAAATAAATACAAATTTTAAATAAATCAAATTGCTCAATTATTAAAAATCATATAACAATCCAAAATTATAATATATACTAATACCAAATAAACTGAATTCCTACAAAAATTAAATAAATCAGATTGCTAAATTATTAAAAATCCTATATAAACAAATAACCTATATATATATATATATATTAATACTAAATAAAATAAATTTTTATAAAAATAAAATTAATAAATAAATAATTTCCCTAACTTATTAAAAACGATAATAAATTTTTCAAAATTTGTTATAAATACAAATGAATGAAAATCTTAATAAATACAAAAATTCACCACTCTTGACTTTCTAGATTTCTGTGACCTATAATTAACTTCATAATCACACTACCACTGAAAACTACATTCTTAGTAATCCTCTTTCACTTTTTCAAACATGGAACACCCATAAATCATCAACTGTTTATATAACTCCTTTAAGACCATATCTACTTTATATTTATACAACTCCAATTATTCATAATATTTTTTCTTGCATAACCACTACAACTAGTCAACACTTTCCAGCTCTGAATATACTATGCTTTTGATGCCTATGGATAGGAGTGAGTAGATCATAAAAGTCATACTTCGTAATCAGATTATGCAAGGTTGATAATCAATTATATATGTAAAAATCTGCACATAATCAATTTTAGGAACCTGGATACTCGATTATCTTTTCTAAAATACACGTATAATCGATTATCAAAAATCACGTAATCAATTATTTTGTCTCTAATAGAGCTAATCACCACAGAGGTTAGTCATCACAACAGAGAAGAATAAAGCAAAATGCACACATGCAAGGTTAAAATGGTATTTTACTATTTGTTAACATGACTTTCGTCCATAGATTTTCAATATGTTATTATAGGACTGAAATCTACGGGTCTTCTGTTAGTTTCGAACTCTCAAGGTCTCCATGTTGTAGTCTTATTTATTTTTAGTTCAAATCTCAATTTCAAAAGAGGTTACTGTAAATATTTCCTTAATTAACGATTTAAATATTATAAAGTGTTTTGAATTAGAATAATAATATCTTATATGTCTTAGGATTATATTTGTATCTATAAACTTTCTAAGTGAACTTATTGATGAATATGCCAGAGACTCAAATTTTAGTGAATCCTTGAATATTTTCTCTTTATATGTTTTGCATAATAGATGTTACATGCATGCTTTCGCTAATTTTTTTATAAAAAAACATAAAAATAGACAAAAATCAACATAAATCACTTGATTTACGTAATGATAATAAATGTTCAACTCGAAATGGTGTTAACTTAGTGGTAATATTTTCATCACAAACCCAAGTCAAGCTTTGAATTTGTAAAGATTTTATGATAACTACAAGCATATATGCCACATATTAAACAACACAACATCAGTATTTTCAATTCAATCAAATCGTATTATTCCATAACAATGTCCTCTCAAAACATTAAAGCACTGATACAAAATGATATGCAATAAAGTATTTGATTTAGGGTTCACCAAGGCACAAAATCAAGACAAGCAAACACGAAAGTTCATAAGGCCTTATGGTTTTATCTCCTCTTTCCTAAAAAATTTACAATGAAAAATTGTTTAATTGAGCCTTTAAATACCAGAAACTTCCAAACACTACAAAGTCATAACATACTGAATTAAACATTAATATCGGTGGACAAGTTAGACTTTTCATGGAGTAAAAAATAACATTTTATTCCAAAATATCAAAATCACTCTAAAATTTAGTGCATGATTAAATCCTTTACTTACACTGATCTTCACCAGAAAAATTAGGTTGTTTGGTTTGTCTGTCTTGCAAGACAATTTAAGTTTCAATTGAATTAACAGCTAAAACAAAACAAGAAAATACAACTGAGTTTAATTAATTAAGAGTTCATTTGGAATTTTCGTATATTATTTTAGTTTTACAATACTCCCATATCTACAATTAAAAAAATATTATGTTTACATTTTTAACTTTAAGATTATTGTGATTGAAAATTAGTTACTGAAAATCAATATTTATGTAATATTCACTAACGTGATTATGAAATATCACGTACTCCTTAACGTGAGCAAATGCATGTACTGTATAATTAAAAGAAGAAAAATAGTAGTACGAAATAAACAAAAGCACAAATAAGATGTAGAAAGTTTGGAAGTAATAATGAGACATGATTTGAAAACGTGAAAATTAAGAAAAAATGGTTTTGGGTGGCAAAAACCCCACCAAAAGCACATTAACTTCCGTTTATCGAAATTCGCAGTATAAAGAATAAAATCAAAATTAAAATCCTATGTCCAATATAAAGAATAACAAGTGGTAATAACTACTATTCTTACTTTTTTTTATGTTTATATTTAAGAGAATAACAGTCGTATTGAAAATTACAATTAATATTTGGATTTATATAAAGCCGTTTCTAATATTTTGATACCGTTTGAATGTTATTTATTTTTATTTATGATAAATATATAAATACAAAAAACTAAATAAAAATATAGTGATTAATGTTGTTTAAAAATTTGGAATGAAATAAAATATCTTTTAAGAGTAAATAACTAAATATAGTAGTTAATGATTAACGATTAATGAAGGGAGTATTATAGAAAGTGACCTTGGACACCAATTTCACACCTTTAATATTTTTTAAGTGGAGGACATTGGACTATAGAATTAATTGTTAAACATTCAAGTAAATACATACTAAAATACTTGACTTTGAAACTATTAAATTAATTTAAATTACTTTCTACTATTAGTCAATTTACTCTATGAGTATTCTTATTTTGCATTAATAAGGTGTTTGGTACAGGAAAAAGACTTTTGCTTTTAGGATTTTGAAGTTGAGAAGGTTTATTTTTCACATTTGATTTGCGTTTCAGAAATAACATTGTAAAAAAAATAGTTTTCAGGAAAGTTTTCTATTTACATTTATCACAAAATTGTTTTCATGGGACTATGAGAATACAAGTTTCTTGAATTAAAAAAAAAACATTTTACTATAAATAAAATAAAATAAAATTGTTTTCATTGAATGAGATCCAAGTTTCTGGAATTAAAATAATATTTTACTATAAATAAAATAAATTTTTTTTCGTTGGACTGTTGAGAATCCAAGTTTCTTGAATTAAAAACGATATTTTACTAAATAAAACTACATCATATTACTCTCATTAAACCCTTTTATGTGATATATAATCATTCTTGATTTGTTTTAAAAAATATCGTATTACTCTTTCATTGTAAAAATAAATATTAAAATATTCAATACAAAACAAGCATATTTTAGTCATTTTTATATATCATAATCATAATTAAACATGAAAACCATTCCACTGAAAAAAAATTCTCGCAGACCAAAATCCCGATCCCTGTAATATTTTTTCTCAACGACGTGAAAGGCAAAGGAAAAAGTGAATGAAAACTTCATAACAACATCAAACTAATGCTCTTAAATATATGATATAAAAAAAAGTGTCCTATGTTTTATTAACGTAAGCTGAAACAATGAGAGAAAACTATAAATTATAGTAGTTTTTCATTCTTCATTGTTCATTTTTATAATGATCCAAAGACAAGAAAAATCTGAAAGGGAGTCACCACCATGAAACCCCTCTGCAAGGGGATAACAACAAAACCATCTCTCAAACAGAAAACAGAGCAATCGATACACTTGCATTTGAAGTTATGAATTTAACTATTTTTGCTCACCCAAGTTACCACAACTTTTGTTTTCGACATGCATGCTCCTCTGCAAACACATGTCACATGTAATCTTGCATGCTCAAAGAATTAAAATGTTATCTCTATTTTTTTTTTTTTTTCATCTTTGGGTTCAAAGCACAGCCACCATGAAAAACATACGCAACACCCTCAAATCAACACCGAAGAGAAAAACCATGAGCCTCTGTATACAAGGTAGAATAGAGATAAGTCAATAGAAATTAACCTTTTTTGGTTAAATAAAATATTCACAAAACAATAATAGTGAAAAGAAAAGTTAACTTCACTCACGTGGTCTACAGTTCATCATCTTCTTGCTCCTCCCTCCCACCCATCACTCTTCTCTCTCTCTCTCTCCTTTTTTTTTTTCCTTTAATTTAACCGCATAAATAAATAAATAAAAAATAAAAGTTCAGACTTTATACACAGCCTCCACTTTTGAGTTAGAGAATTTTCCGGTACAGTGCTTTCCAAGTTATGTGTAACTACCAGCTTGGTCTTTAGTCTTTTTGGATAATAAATAAATCACGTTATCCATTATCCATAAATTAGATACCCCAAAAGGGGTTGGTATAATTAACATGTGTGTATGTGTGTGCTTACTTTTCTTCTATTGCTAGAGACCACAAACTATAATAAGGAATGATGAATCACTTCCATGGCTTCAGGCTGGAGGTTTCGTTTACGAACGAAAAGGCAATAAAAATATATGTTTTTTTTTTTTAATAATGATGGATGATGAAATGAGGTCTCTCAAATCTCTAGAACCTTCATCCGTATCCATGGATGATGCCCAATCATTCATCCACCATGAGTTGAAGACTCAGAAGCGCAAGGTTTCGTCTTGGAATAAAAAACTTTCTACTTTATAATATTTCTAGAGAATGAAAACAACCCATAAAATAGAGAAAGTGGATGGAGTGAGTGAGTAGTGAATGGCGTGTAGTGCGTAGATCCAATCACCAGAACTTGGTTTCCTCATATACCCACCCACCAAACCAAACCAAAGATAACACAAAATAAAACCCAAAATCTTAAAATTAACATCAATAAATGTCTTCAAGTGATTCAACGTTGTGGAGACTGGTGCCTATTTGCACTGTTGCACGTCGTCCTCTAACAACAGAAAACATTTCTGGTCACACAAAAAAAAAAGTTATTCCACCCGATCTTCGGAACTAAACCCTAGTAACGATTTTCCAACGTGATCTTCTGCTCCAAGACCAAGCCTATCGTCTACGAGGGCACAACAAAATTAAATTTCACGAAATGCAAATTGCACCCATCCAAAAAATATTGCCACCTCCCCCACCGGAGAATACCACAAAACTTGCTATAAATAACACAACCCATGAAACAATTTTTTTAGCACTCTATTGTGGCAGCCAAATTGCCAAACCCCAAAGCCTTAGCCGAAAATGGACAACAACTAAAAAACCGTGGCAAATCATAAAAACAAAGTTGAAGGACACCAACAACATAAAAAACATGTTTCCCATACATAGACACATGCAAGTGACATATTGTGGCTCCGAAATTCTTGGAACAAAGAATTGCAAATTTGGTGATCCAGTTCCCTCTGCTCACAAGAATGACTGGAGCATAGGCATAAGAATTACACTAAAATGGTACACATGAAAGCCAAGCAGAGTGTGATCACGAAGCTGATGGGTAGGAAGAAGGAATTAGGCGCTCCTAACACGCAACGCGCAAGTTAGCATCTGGCCCATCAAGTAACTACATAACAACATATGAACACACTCGAGATAACGCCGCGACTTCTTCTCTCTCTTCTCTCTAGTGCTACTCTGCCACCCCTTCCTTGTTCCTCTCTCTAAAAATTTCCTAAATTAAAACAACACCGTCCTATGTAACCATTTTTATTTGTCCAGTCCCACATAATACAAATTACATTGCAAATTGTCTAACAAAAAAAGTGTTTGCCTTCCTCTTCTGAACTTCTATTTCTCTCTCCCCCACTGGGAGATCCCTCTTTTCTTCTTCTCTGCTCATTCGATCTTCTCGATCAGATTCTCCGACATTTTCGCGCTCAATTTTTTCACTTTCTATGACCCTTCTCGCTTGCCTATCCCCGTAATTCGGCTTCCCTTCGCGCTTCAGTGGTTGCTCTGTTTCTTGAAATTCAATTCGGGATTAGGGTTTATGGGGTGGCTCTCGCGTTTGGCCTTGGCAGTGAAATTTTCTTTTCTGAGGCTCTAGAACTTGGGATTTTGACATCATTTGTGGTTTCAATTTAATGCGGGCGTCGTGATTGGTTCGCCCAGCGAGAGCCATGATTATCAAGAGGAACTTGAAATCCCAAATGCCGAATCTGAAACGGGTCAAACTCGGTGACTCGGTGGGCGAGGATGACGATTGTTCCTACGCACGGAAGAAGAGAAAGACCAACGGTTACTACCCTTTGAACCTTCTTGGCGACGTGATTCCGGTGAGTCTTCACGGACTGTTAGGCGCCGGCGTTTCGGAGAAGGGGTTCTCTGCGACGTGGTGCACGCAGGTGTCGTGCAACGGAGTGGAATCGAACGCGAAAGACAACGTCGTTGTGGTGGAAGCGAAGAAGAAGAGCGAGGTTCAACGGCCGCCCCTGGTTAGGACTTCGAGGGGGCGAGTTCAGGTTCTTCCTTCGCGGTTCAACGACTCTGTTATTGATAATTGGAGGAAAGAGAGCAAGAGTAGTAGCGGCATGCGTGATGGTGATTATGATGATGAGTTTGAATGCAAGAAGGACAAGCTTAGCTTCCGGGCACCCAAGGTTTGCAATAATCAGAAGAAGGGAAAGAACGAGGAGAAAACGGGTTCTAAGGTTCGTAAGTACTCCGCATTGTGCAAGAGTTATGAGAGGAGGAAGTGTTCGACTTTGCCTGGTGGTGGGGCATTGGCCTTGAGGCATGGTGGGGTGTTGGTTGAAGAAGATGAGAGGGAAAGGTTTTTGGAGGTGGAAGGAGTTGGTTTGATGGGTTTGAAGGAGAATAACGAGGAGAGGAGAAATGGGTTGTTTGGGCCAGAAGATTTTTATGCAGGTGACATAGTGTGGGCCAAAGCTGGGAGAAAGGAACCTTTTTGGCCTGCCATTGTTATTGATCCTATGAGTCAGGCACCTGAGTTGGTTCTCAGGTCTTGTATAGCTGATGCAGCTTGTGTCATGTTTCTTGGGTACGCGGGGAATGAGAATCAAAGGGTATGTATTATGCAATGTGTAACTGTATGAATAATTACTTCCTATATGGAGAAACTTGTGGAGTATTTATTGTGTTTTTGGTGATTTGGGCAGGACTATGCATGGGTGAAGCATGGGATGATTTTTCCATTTGTGGATTTTGTGGACAGGTGTGGAATTGCTGTTGGTTATTTCTGTTTGCTTGTTTACATTAGCCACTTTTCTTTGTGGAAGGGCTTTTGCTTACTAGCGTTATGTTTCTTGGTTTAGGTTTCAGGGGCAGTCTGAGTTGAGTTTCTATAATCCTTCTGACTTCCAAATGGCAATAGAGGAGGCATTTTTGGCGGAGAGGGGTTTCACAGAGAAGTTGGTAGCAGATATAAATACAGCAGCTACTAGCAATGGTTATGATGATTCAATTCTGAAAGCCTTTCAGGAGGTCACTCGTTCAAACCATTATGCAGGATATCGTTTTCTGAACCAGGTAAGTCAACTACAGGGCTTCTTCTTTTGCCACCAATTTGGGAACTGCGTGGCTGAATGGCTGTTAAACATCTGCTGCATTGTATTTAGGACACTTGAGGAAAGCTAATTCCATCTCCATGCCTATAAGAATTAGAAAGTTTGTTAATGTAGTTAAAAGCTTTAAATTGCTTAACAATTTGTATTATTTTTTCAAAATTTCACTAAGATTATTGGGCTTATCATTCCCTTTCTACTTAATTGTCTTCAAACATAATTAATTAATGCACACTAGACGTTTTGTCTATCCTCACAATGGAGAGAAGAGTTTATTTTAATTATTACTTACAGCATCAACTCCCTCCATTCTTGTTATCTGCCTTTTAAGGTTTTTATGTAGAAACATGTAATGAATTTTCATAATCTTAATAAAATAGTATGAAGTTTTTATTTTACTTTTTTTTTTTTTTTTTTTTTTTATTTTTTTTTTTTTTTTTTTTTCATTTTTACAACACAATAGGTGGATAAATCAAATTAATTAAAAAACATAAATGTTAACTAAGGGCATAATTGACATTGAGTAATTAATATTATCTTAAATAAATTCTGAAAATAATAGAAAAATAGAAACAATTTTTTTTCTACAATCTGATAGTTCGGTGAGAAGGAATATTGTTTGCTGCTTAGTACAGACCTTGTAAAAGTAATTAGGTGTATTTTGATGAATAAAAAAATAATTAATGCATGAAACAATTTGAAGAAAGACATATAAAAAAGTACAAGAAAACTTTCAAGAGTCTGTATATACAGGAATGGAGGTAAGAAGAAAAAATAAGTGTTAAACTAAGTACATTATCATTTTAGTTTTTCAATGTAATACGGAGTATCAATTACAGTACTTTTTTTCAATTATACCCCTAAAATTATTTTCTAGAATATTGTTGTGCTGCCGCATTGATTTCTGTAAAAAGGATTAATTATAAGGTTAATTTTGTGAAATTTCTACACCCTTTCATCTACAGTAATATTTATTTGCAGTTTTGGTCTGTATAAAAAAACTTAGGATGACTCATTTGCACTCATTATGGGATACAGAGTACTTAGTTTGCCACTGGAAATTGACTCTGGCACTGTTAGTTTTTTACTTGGCATGCTTTCTCTTTAAGCTTTTATTGTGTAATTACTACTCTGTATAAGTGACGAATTCTGCCAAAGTTCAATGATTCATTGATTTGAATTGCATTGCAGGATTTATTTGATAAGAAAGAGACACGGCCCTGTGAAGCCTGTGGGTTGGGCCTTCCTTACAAGATGTTAAAGAAAACAAGTGATTCACCCGGTGGCCAATTCCTGTGTAGAACATGTGCCAGGGTTTGTATTTCTTCTATTTTCTTCTAACCGATTGTATTTAGGTCTGGAAAAAAAAAACATCATAATTGAAGTTCTGGAGTTGTTTAGCATTTTTTCAGTCTTTTAAATCACTTTCTTTTTCAGTTAACAAAATCAAAGCATTATTGTGGCATATGCAAGAAGGTTTGGAATCATTCAGATAGTGGAAGTTGGGTAAGTAGCTAAATCCTGTTAAGTAATTAAGGTTACTCTTTTCTGCTCAAAAGACTATATTGCTCAGTATTAACTTTTTCCTTTTACCTTTGCGAATGTCCCCTCCGAATTAGGTGCGCTGTGATGGATGCAAAGTGTGGGTGCATGCAGAATGTGACAAAATTTCTAGCAACCTTTTCAAGGTTTACCCATTACTTGATATCTTGATATTGCCACTTGTCAGCATTTGAAGCTCATAAAGAGACATTTTGATTTTTGCTGATTGGTTTATTTATTTATTTTTTTCGTAGAATCTTGAAGGCACTGATTATTACTGCCCTACTTGCAAAGCCAAGTTTGATTTTGAGTTATCTGATTCAGAAAAACCACATCCAAAAGTCAAGTAAGACTATTATTGTCCTCTTATTTATCTTCTCCGGCCCTGGCTTTGTGACATAATCTTGACTACTTAATTTAAAGCTCTCATGAAGCCTATCCGTTTTGATTCAAATTCATGTACCAATTTAGAATATTTGTATTTGGTAAGAGGAGTGCTAAAAGAACATTTTTTTCTATTGGGTAAAATTTATGTGAGGCCCATTAAATCATGTGGGTCTCATTGCCTATTTAGTGGGACTTGAATGAAATTTCCCTATAAGGAGTGTGTCAAAGAAATTGTTGTAGCACTTAAGAAAAAATGTTTTAGATTATTTGTATTGTATCATTTCTAACTGTAGTGGATGCTTTGATGCAGGTGGAACAAAAACAATGGGCAGCTAGTGCTTCCAAATAGGGTCACTGTTCTCTGCAATGGTGTGGAAGGTGTATATTATCCAAGCCTTCATTCGTAAGCACGAAGTCCTTGAGAAGAATTTGGCACTTTTTTTTCTGTCCGTTGTTGTGACTATCATAGTCTTACTAATTTATTCATTTTTAAAATTGCTTTAATCATTGTTATATTTAAAGCATGTTGTAAGTAATAATATATTAATGCCTTTTTCAAGCAATTAATACTATTAAAATAAAGGAAAAAAATAATATAAGATTAATCTCTCTTGTGTAAAATACACGCATATGGTTGTTTATTTATAGGTAAAAATAGTAATAGAATAATAGAAATATGGGCTAAGCCCGTTACATTCAACAAATACCTATATGATATAATCTTATTTGTGATTTTGCTTTAGAGGGAGAATGCAGCATTAGTTTGCTAATGAGATCTTTTTTGCTAAAAAGGAATGACACTGGTTGGAACTTACAGGAAATTCTTGCTTATGTTCTTTTATTGTAGTTCTTTAAGAGTGGATACTCTTATAAGAAATTATGCCCAAAGAATATTCTTATTTTCACTCATAACCCTGGGAAGAATTCCAACTTGTCTTCCATTTGTACACTGATCAAATTTCCGCCAAAATTTGTGCCAGATATACTGGATATAGTTAGTTGCAGTCTTAAGGCGCTAGCACAGCTTTTGTAAAATATAAAGTAGCTGTTCATTCAAACATCTCATATTGTGATTATAACTTTTCAAATTCACCACTGTCAATTTTGAACGTCTGTTGTTATTACTTCTAGATTGGAAAATGATTAATTTCCTCTCTTGAATTTTTTTGGTTATGATGTGTGTTTGTCTCTTTCAGAGTTGTGTGCAAGTGTGGGTTTTGTGGGGCAGAAAAGCAAGCACTTAGTGAATGGGAACGACACACAGGTTCCAAATCAAGAAATTGGAGAACAAGCATTAGGGTAAAAGACTCCATGCTACCTCTGGAACAATGGGTTTGTATATGGCTATTTTATTTCATTTTAATAATATTCCCTTGTCTCTTTGTGCTGAAAATATACTAATTAGTGGTCATTATTAGTCCATTAAGATTGTTCAAGTGTTCAACCACCCTCTTTTATATATTTAATATACTTCTGGGCTTATTATATATAAGTAGACCACGGTATTCTTGTTCCTACTACTACCTTAATTGTTAATTAAAGTTTTTTCCATCTTATGAATTAGTTCTTATTTGAATTTTGTATTCTTTATTGTTAAAATGCTAATGAAGTAATAGTGCCCTATGGAAATTGAGAATCTGGGAACACATAATATTGGTTGGCGTTTTTCGTTGCGGAGAGGGGAGGTGAAGGTCTTTGTTCTTAAGACATAATGCGTACAACTAATACAATGCTGTTTGACTTCTCAGATGCTGCAGTTGGCAGAATTTCATGCTATTGCTCAAGTTCCTGCCAAACCTAAGAAACCTTCTCTGAAAGAAAGAAAGCAGAAGTTGCTTACCTTCTTGCAAGGTGACCTTTCACTCATTCTGTTTGCGTACAACTTTTCATTTGATGAGTTTGCCGTATGAAATTCTCATAGTGATAATTGTACTGCAAACTATTTCTCTGACAGAGAAGTATGAACCTGTATATGCTAAGTGGACTACAGAACGCTGTGCTGTTTGTAGATGGGTTGAAGACTGGGACTATAACAAAATTATCATTTGCAACAGGTAATGTAACCGTTTAAGTTCATTTTTTTTTTTTTTCATTTGGTCAATATTCAACGCATAAAGTGATAGGGATTCAAGATGCTGCATGTATCTACAGATATTGTAGCCAATAATGATTTAACTCGGCTTTAATTTTCTCTGTATTTTGAAATATCATAAACAGCTTACCATTCTGAGTAATCATTGTTACAGCCTTGTCATTGATGCATATAGGTCTGGCCTTTTGCCAGTGAAACTATTTTGTCAATAAAAATCAAACATCTTTTTCTTATGGTAGCTTGAATTATGAAGCAAGAATTTTGTGGTTACACTGTGTATGCATGATGAATTCCATTGCGATTAACTCACAAATAAATTATATATTTGCAGATGTCAAATAGCTGTTCATCAAGAATGCTATGGAGCAAGAAATGTTCGAGATTTTACATCTTGGGTCTGTAAGGCTTGCGAAACACCTCACATCAAGCGGGAGTGTTGTCTTTGTCCTGTAAAAGGTATGTCTTTGACAATGTTTCAAATGTCCTCCGTGATATTTGGAACTGTCCTGCCTAATTTTTTTTAACCTTGTGTGTTCATATAAATCAACTTGATCTTGTCTAAGAATATTTTTTACCCTTTACCATGAGTTTACATTATCACCCATTGATGTAAGCTTGCAACTTGGTTCTTTTAACCTATATACACCTGCCATCAATTTTACTTATAATGGCTGACAATGGCTCTGCTTGACTATTTAATCACGTTTTGGCACAACATAAAGGTTTTTACTATTGCATAAATGTTCATGCGACCAGAAGCTCTGCCGATATGTTTCTATCTCTGTTTTGATGACAAGAATTTTGTGCTCTTAAACTATTTTTGGACTCCCAGGTGGTGCTCTGAAGCCAACTGACGTTGACACATTATGGGTTCATGTAACTTGTGCTTGGTTTCGACCTGAAGTCTCTTTTGCTAGTGATGAGAAGATGGAGCCTGCTTTGGGTATTCTAAGTATTCCATCAAATTCTTTTGTGAAGGTGGGATATCCGATACGAAAACTTTCCCCTTATAATGTTAGTCATCAGTTAAAGTGGATTTATTCTTTGCATATCCCACAAAGTGGAAATTTCTTCTCACCACTTTGAAAACTGGACGAGTTTCTGTTTGATTTGATTATTTTATCATTGCGTGTGCTATAAAGAAAATGGTATAGTCTTCGAGTTACTTTATATTTTATCATTCAGATATCTCGTGGTGAGAATGAACCTTGGCACCACTTTAAGGTTGCTTCCGTGTGACCTAGAGGTCACAGGTTCGAATCCTAGAAACAGTCTATATTTGCTTGCAAAAGTAAGCCTATGTTTATCTAGCCTCCCCAAACTCCATTTGGTGGGAGCCTCTTGCATTGGGTTTCCTTTTGATGTCTCTTGGCCCTCTCTTACAAATGTATTCTAAAGTCTGCCTTACTTGAATTTTCAGATTTGTGTTATTTGTAAGCAAATTCATGGCTCGTGTACACAATGTTGCAAGTGTTCTACTTATTTCCATGCCATGTGTGCATCAAGGGCCGGTTATCGAATGGAGGTGAGAATTCACTCTGATTGAATAGGCTTGCTTAATATCTTGTGATTTGAATCTTTCTTTTAGCAAGTTCAATGGAAAATTTCAATTTACTTCCCTGTTTCAATTAAACCTATATCACTTGATAACTGATCGTATGAGTTTAGGGTTCATAACTGATAACCATTACTAAAAATAAAAGACACCAATTTCATAGTACAAGAAGAATTTCTAGGATATATTATTGATTTGGTCCATTGGCATCAATTAATCCATGTAGCTGAACCATATCTAGTGAGATAAGACTTGATTGTTGTTATATCCTGTTAGACCTCAGAAGGAGGAGAGGACATGGAAAGTGTGCATTAAGAATGAACGAAAACAGTTGGGGTGGTTACAACAGTTGGATTCTCAGTAATTGTGAAAGAATTGAGTCAGAACTCAAGTTGGGAAGTGGCAATCCTTGTAAAGGAGAATTACCCTTGTTCATTTAGTGTTCTGATAACAGAATCATTCACTATCTTCTCTTTTGTTTTTTCTTTTTTTTTCATTTTATTTTCTATTCTGCATTCTACTTAGATTGTTTGCTTATAGAGCCCGAACACATTCTGAGTGTTTTATCTGCGACAATTTTATTAAACTTCTCTCCATTAAATGCAGTTACATTGTTTAGAGAAAAATGGCAGGCAGACAACAAAAATGGTCTCTTATTGTGCTTACCACAGGTATGTGATCCTCAATTATGACTAAGAAGGATTAATATCCTCCTACAAAGAACATCAAGAAAGATTAATCTTCTTATCTTACTTTCAACCTTTCATCTTAATCACGTCTATTTTTTATTTTTTTTTGCAGGGCTCCCAATCCAGATACTGTTTTGATTATGCAAACCCCTCTTGGGGTCATTTCAACCAAAAGCCTTCTCCAAACTAAGAGAAAAACTGGTTCAAGGTTAATCTCGTCTAACAGAAGAAAGCAAGATGTCACTCCTATTGATAACGCTGAGCATGAGCCGTTTTCTGCTGCTAGGTGCCGTATCTTTCAAAGAACAAACCATACAAAAAAGGTAGATTGGAGAAAATTGTTGTTCATGTTGTTGAATGTTTGTAAGATAGTACTTCAACGTCATAACAGGGTCTGTGATATTTATTATATATTAATTGTCCTGTTTCTATTTCTAGTGAAGGTGTTTTTTTTTTGTTTAAACGTTAAGGATATGTTTGCTTGTAACATACCAATATCGTATGTATTTTGCCGACAATTAATACTGCTTCACCAAAATGTACGGGCAGCTGCCGCTTGCATGGATGCAAAGTTGTATGTGGAGCGTATTATGAAATATCATGGCTACTGCTTTTCTTGCGTTGATTTCTTTCTTTCCATGTTCATCTTTTGGACTCAGTTATCCGCTGTTGCCTCTGAAATTTTCTTTGCAACTTTATAAAATAAAATACTCCGCATCTGACTTTTATTTCTTCTTCTTGTTAGAGAGCTGCGGATGAGGCTGTTTCTCATCAAGTGAGGGGTCACTGTCACCATCCTTTAGATGCAATACAGAGTTTAAATACACCCAGAGTAAGCCTTTTTACCTTTTGAAAATTATGTTGGAATTCTTTATGACAGGAGACTTTCTAACTCGTTCTTTTAACTCTAATTTCAAGATTTAAACTTTCTCTCCCTCCTTTGTTTGCCTCACGTATTTTTCCTCATCTCTTTCATCAAACAGGTGGTACATGAACCCCAGGCATTTTCTTCATTCAGAGAACGTCTTTACTACTTGCAGGTAACTATTCTCTTTCTAAGGTGGATTATTTGCTTCGGTGGCCAATTTTCTGACTGTTTTATGGGTACTCGTGTATGATTGCAGAGAACCGAAAATGAACGGGTTTGCTTTGGTAGATCGGGTATACATGGATGGGGCCTCTTTGCACGTAGAAATATTCAAGAAGGAGAAATGGTATGTATGTCATGCTCAAGTATGATAACATTACAAAGAACCATAACCTGTTTGTGTTTATCAATCAACAACGATAGATATTTTTATTAGTATTATGAAGATCCATAAGGTGTTGGACTACTTTAGCACTTGGAAGTACAGCAGAAGAAGTGATATATTCTATTCTATTTTTTGCATGAAACTGAGAAGCACATAAACGGGTACCCTCTCGGAAAACCATCATTACAACCTAATAAAGTTATAGAATAAAACCTCCGATTGTGGGACTAAACTCAGCAATATGTATGTAACAGAAATAGCCACTTTGCTAATGTGGCAAATGTCACTCAGTTTTACCAAAACTGAGGTTTTACTCTATTGCAACCTAGTCCTGTCCTGCAAAGAATACCCATTTCCAAAGCTGTTTTCTTTGGATTTGTCAACTAGTATTTACGTATAGTGAAGAATTCAACGGAATTTCTTAGGCGCCTCTTTGATTGTAGGAAACATTCTATTTCATAAGTAAATATATAAGTTCGTCTTTGTTTCTTTTTTCATAAATTTGTATAAAATATGGTGGTGATACTGGAAATTTTGTAATTATTTTTAAAAACGAGAAATGGAAACAGAAAATGTTGGCTAAAACTAAACGAACCCTTGACAATCTTTTGTTTTCTTAAGTAATTTCATACGGTAGAACATTAAAAAGCATTTAATATGTCATGGTATCTGTCGGCATGCTTTTGAATGCAAATACAGGCTCATGAAGCATTTTCTAAATCATGCAAAGACGGACAAAGTTTAATTACCATCTCCTTTGCCCTTTTTTACCCCTTGTGGCTTTTGGTCCTGAGATTCTTATAGGCCGGTTCCTGCTTCAGATGTTTGCAAAATTTATCATCCATTGCTTTAATTATGATTCTAACATTAGCAGATACATAAAATGATTCCCCTTGGATCCTTTATGTTTTCTGAGCTTTCCATGTACAACCTTGATCTGTTGCAATAGTGAGCATGATTTTAATCTTAAGCAGGTTCTTGAATATCGTGGCGAACAAGTGAGACGCAGCATTGCAGATTTGAGGGAGGCACGCTATAGATTAGAAGGCAAAGATTGTTATGTGAGTTAATTCTCCTCTGTCTGCCTATTAATATACAATCACACTGGTCATCATATTATTTATATGTTGTGTTATCAAACTAAAACGCCCTACTCTTGTATTGGCAGCTGTTTAAGATAAGTGAAGAAGTGGTAGTAGATGCCACTGATAAAGGGAATATAGCACGGCTCATCAATCATTCTGTGAGTCAACCTATCTTGAATTGACATTTTATATACATAATTTTTCTCTGATTCTCAATCCTTGATATTCATCTGATCTGTTCTCTTGTTCATATTCTTACAGTGCATGCCAAATTGCTATGCAAGAATCATGAGTGTCGGTGATGATGAGAGCCGGATTGTTCTCATTGCTAAGACTATTGTGTCTGCCGGTGACGAGTTAACGTATGTCTCTCCCCCTCTTATGCATGTATGTTATAGGATGCATGTGCATGTTCTTTGTAGTTGATATTGATTGTTTTGGTTTGAGCAGGTATGACTACTTGTTTGATCCTGATGAGCCAGATGAATTCAAAGTTCCCTGCCTATGTAAAGCTCCAAACTGCCGGAAATTCATGAATTAGGAAGGATTATACAAATGAAATGAACATCAGATGACAAGTATTGTTTCTTCTCCGCAAGGAGCACTAACCCCATCCCCCTATTGTGCAGGGAATCTCACAGTTACACCAAAGCTGTAATTTTTATCAAACCAAAAAGAAGAGAAAAAAAAAAAAAAACATAGGCAGAAAAGAAAGGCATAGTTCAGTGTTTTTCCTTTTACTCTTTTGGTTTTCTTTGGACATTCATGGAATTCTAATAAAAGCTAGATTTCATAGCTTTTGGCTCTTGGCATCTCTGTAAATGTATAACTCTTTATTACTCTTATTTTTTTTTCTCAATTCAATGTTAACCATTTTTTTCCTTCGTGTACATTTTTTATGTTCTCCCTTATATCGTGATTTAAGGTAATTGTATCGAAAAAAACATAGGGAAATTCATGTAAATTGTATCGAAAAGATGCTAATAAAAACGTGATGTGCATCAGGATGATGTACAATTGATTTAAAAGAAAAATGTTTTTTCCTTCTATGACGTTCTCCTTATAAAATTAGTATTTTATATGAAATAAAAGTATATAACTTAAATATATAAAATGTATCTCATACTCTTTATATAGTAATTGAGAAACGCGAGTAAAGGACTTAAATTGAATTTAAAAAATTTAAATTATGTTAGTGCAAATCTTTTGAATAAATTTCGTCCATGCCTATGAAAGCTTTTCTCCCAAGTGATTTCTTAACTAAAAAATTGTAATTAATTTCTCAAGTAATTGTAATATTCAATTAAGGAATTATTTGTATAACTTTATTAATTTAAGAATTATTTAAGAGAGACGATAATACTCAAGAGGGTGAAATTAACAGTTTATTCTAAACATTTTTTCCATTTTTACTGACATTGATTTTTATTTAAATGGCTTCTCTAAACATTACTTTCGCATAAAATACTTATAGAACAGGTTGTCCGAGAGTAAGTGCTCGGCTAGTAATTAAGGTAATATACTATTTTTACTAACGTAATAATACTCTTTCTACATCCCTAAAACCAACAATAAATATACTATATTATTAAATAATTTTATTAAAATATCTAATATTTTAATGAATACGTTATTTTTATTGAAGCAAAGAGTAAATTATGTGAAAACTGAGAACACGATTAAATACAAATTTAAATAAAAAAAAAAAGTTACAATCATTTAGGATAAAGCAAATACTTATCTATTCACATTAAAGTAAATAAATACGTAAAATAGAGCATGATTATAAATTAGAATCTAAGTTAAGGAGTTTTTCTTTTTCATTATTATTATGGTCTTGTAGAACCCTAGCTATTGTAAAGAACAAGTTTGTTTGGTAAGGCTTATTCGACAAGAGCCGACTATAAAGTAAAGCCTTATGAGATAAATTGAAAAGAAAGAAAGAAGAAGATGAAGATAGATTGGTGTCCCAGTTGGAAGAAATTACCTGCTTAATAATGTTTATGCACTAGCTGGGTTTTTGCTGGTCATGGTTGCAGGACCACACTCCCTTTCTCTGAATGACAAAGTCATATTCAGATAACATCTGTCTCATTCAGCTAACACAATTCACTTCACTGTGCTCTGTCCCATCTTTACTTCCTAACCATTTTTTCTACTTTGTTTTCTTGTGAGTTTTCTATTACTTATTAAAGATGCTTCACACATTTTTATTTTTCTTTTTCTTTTAATTCTCTAATATTAATTCCGTGAGCAACAGTGGAGGGCCAACTTAGAGTTTTTGGTTGTAACACTATAAATTAGTCAAAGATTTTATTGATATTTTAATGATAACTTGAATATGGCATTTTTCAATTTTTTATTTTAACTCAGCGCTATTGTCGATTTTAAAAGTATTAGTCGTAGTTGAAACACTAAAAATGATATCGTCTTAAATATTTTTTTTCAACATAAAAGAGAAAATAAAATATATAGATCTTCCAATCCTTTTACAACTATAATATTTATACAAAAAGATAACGAAAAAGACAGGAGAATGTAGAATAGTCCCAAAATGTTACTAAAGCATCAATTAACTTACACATCTGCCAACAACCCTTCCCCTGTCTATAAACGGAGGCTACATTGTCTTCACAATTGAATTGACATTCACCTTCGCCTTTATACACAGTTTGCTTCCCATAGACAGCTCCGTGGACTGGTGAGATTAGAGATTTAGCATCTTCATTTGGAGGAGATTATACACCTCTGTCATAACTTTTGCACTTTTCTACTACACATTTCACCAATTCAGGCTTCAATGCAGATCTCTTACTAACCTTTCCACTCCAAGCTATTCCTTTAAACTACAAGGCATCTTATATATCTTTTCCTTATCTCTCTTATGACAAGTATTTAATGCATGTGTAAACACCAGAATATGAAACACTGGCATTTATGTGTTTGTTGATACAAGCCTTTGCAAATATCTCTTTCTGCTCTACCTTATCATTATTAATTATTAAAGATGATGTGATTCCTCTGATCCCAAATATGGCAAATTATTGCAATCCATAATATTTCCAATTACTGTAAACTAGGAGTAGAAAACATTTGGAAATGGTGTTCATTACTGCGATGTGGTACTGAACTCATACTTATTCATGAGTTGCATGAGTTTTTATGTCTTTATAAGTATAATAAAAAAGTTAAGTAATATATAAAAAAAATTTACAAATTTAACATCTTAAATTTTTGGGTTAAAAATATATTATTTGCTTGTGTGGTTCCGACTCTTTTATTATTATTTGATCTATTTTCTTTCGGTTTTCTTATCAATGGCTACCTTACATGTCCTGGAATCAACTGCATTAATCCTTTGTGTATTACATTATCCCTAGTTACAAATACAGCAGATGGATTGGCTTTAATTTTCCATAGCTCTTCGAAACCTGTTAAGATTAACTTCTGTTAAGCTTTTTCCAGTAATCGTGGTACTTGGTTTTCTTCCCACACAAACCACCTCTTTCTATATTCAAGTATCCATTTCCACTTATTTTCATTCCCACTGCCATAGTCTTTAATGTTTGCTTCCTTTAGAATGAAATTATTATAAAGTCTAGGTATGTATACATTATACCTTCCTCACCTATCCACTTATCCTTCCAAAACTTAGATTGTTGTCAACTTTACATGAAATTTTCTTGTAAAACTAAGTTCCCTTTCTCCTTCCCCACTAACCCTTATTCGGTTTCTCCATGTTGGTTGTAAATTTTTAGGAAGTTTTCACAGTTGTTTTAGTTTGAATAAGTCAAATTGTTTTTACGTAGAATCTGTCATTAGCTATTTTCTACTTTTTAGTCAAGTTATTAGCACTGGTTGCTAGAATCATGGGATATGACCTTTAATTAGTTATTTATGAATGTGTTCAAAAATTAAGTTACATTGAAATAAAATATATGATTCAGTAGGCTCTATTACTTTTATTCTCTTATATCATTTTTTCTGCTTCTTCACCATCTTATTCTTTGTTTTTCTAATGTCATTATCTCTTAAAAGACAACAATTGGTACCAAAGCTCTCTTCCTGAGAGACTTATCTGTGTTTCCAAACCTGCTCTCCCAGTCTTTGATGAGGTAAACTATGACGTTTGGACAGTGAGAATGGAATCTTACTTGGAGGCATTTGATCTTTAGGAAGCTATGGAAGAGGATTATGAAGAAGATTATGAAGTAATTCCACTACCGGATAATCCTATCATGCCCAGATCAAAAGTCACAAAAAAAACAAGAAAGGCAATGACAAATGTGTGTCTGTTTGCTGGTATTTCTCAAACCATTTACAAGAATCATGGCTTTCAAATCAACAAAAGCAATTTAGCATTATCTAAAGGAGGAATATAGTGGAGGTGAACAAATACGAAGCATGAAGATGCTTAATTCAATGAGAGAATTTGAGTTACAAAAGATGAAAGAGTTTTAGACATTCAAGGAATACTCAAACAAATTGTTGGGTATTGCCAACAAGATAAGATTGTTGGGCAGTGACTTTGCTGATTCCAAAATTGTTGAAAAAAATTATGTTAACGGTACTTGAGAGGTATGAAGCATCCATAACCTCAGTGGAGAACACAAAAGATCTGTCAAAGATCACTCTGACAGGAGTGTTACATGCCTTGCAAGCATACAAGAGCAGCAAAGGTTGACGAGAGAAGATAGTGTTGTTGAAGGTGCACTTCTAGCCAAACACTTTGAGAATACAACAAAAATCAAAACAAAGGCAAAGGTAAAAAGAAAAATTACCCACCTTGTCAACATTGTGGAAAAATGGGTCACTGGAAGCGACCATATGCAAAGTGCAATAAGTGCAATTAGATTGAACATAAAGTTATAATTTGCAGAGTAAATATCCAACAAGTTATAGCTGATGTAGAAAATATGCACAATAGGATGAAGACCAGCTCTTTGTTGCTACTTCTTTCTCTAAAACAAGTGAATCTTGGTTTGATAGATAGTGGTTGCACCAATCACATGACTTATGACAGAGAATTGTTCATGCGTTTGAGTGACACCGAAGTCAAATGGGTCAAAATCGGGAACGATGAACAAATTCCAATAAAAGGAAAAGGATCAATAGCTATAACAAGCTACACGGGTAAAAAAAACCCTTTTTGATATTTTATGTGTACCTGAAATTAATCAAAACTTGCTTGGTGTTAGATAACTGCTTGAGAAAGGGTTCAAAGTTATCTTTGAAGAAAATAGTTACATAATTAAAGATCCATCAGGCCTTGAAATGTTAAGATAAAGAACTTTTCATTTGATCCATTTAAGGAGGAGCAGGCTGTATTTTCAGTTACAACAAGCTCAGTTGATCTTTGGTACAACAAGTTGGGTATTCTCATCATTCGGGAATGAACTACATGCTGAAAATAAACTAATCTGTGGAGTTCCTTCCTTGACAGAAAGCTAGTTGGATGTGAAGCCTGTAAATTTGGAAAGCAAACAAGGATATCATTTCCTGAAAGTAGTCGGAAGGCAAGTAAAAAATTGCAGCTTTTTCAAATCGATATTGTTAGACCACAAAGAACTCCATCACTAAAAGGAAGTCTTTATTATTTTACTTTTATTGATGACCTAATGAGAATGTGTTAGATTTATTTTCTTAAATACAAATCAAAAGTAACTACAATGGTATGTAAATTCAAAGAACGTTGAAAATTTAGGCAATTGTTGTATTCAAATATTGAGGCATGATAATAAGAAAGAGTATAAGATAATTAGTTTCAAAAATTCTGTGATGAAGCTAGGATTGAGCATCAATTGACAGCTCCTTACACTCCTCAACAAAAGAGAGTGAGTGAAAGGAAAAATAGATCAATCATGGAGATGGCCATGTATATGCTTTATCAAAAGGAATTACCAAAGAAGTTATGGGCTGCTGCAAGTACAATTGTGTTTATTCAAAAAAGAATTCCTACATGAGCTATACAAAATCAACTCCTTTTGAAGCTTGGTTTCGTTTTAAACATTCTCTAGATTTTTTTTAAGTATTTGGTTACTTGTGTTACTCACATGTACCTCAGGTTAAGCGTGATAAGCTTGACAAAAGAGCCAAACCTGGAGTATTTATTGGATACACCACAATCTCTAAAGTTTATAAGATTTTTCAACCTCAAACTGGAAAAATTCTTATAAGCAAAGAAGTGCACTTCATGAGGATGAAAAATGGTTCTGGAGTGACTCAAAGAAGAATCATAATGTTGTACTAGAGCTTGAAGATACAGTAGATGATCAACTTGTTCAAGGAACAAAGTTGCTTTTTGACATCTATCAAAGAAGCAATGTAGTAGTGTGCAATATACTTGTATGTGAACCAATCAATTCTGAAGAAGTTGTTATTAAGCATAAATGGTTAGCTGCAATGGAAGAGGAGATGTCCATGATAAAAAAAAAAATCAAACTTGGATGTTGGTTCCAAGACCTCATGACAGAAATATCATAGGGCTGAAGTGGGTGTTTCGAACAAAATTCAATCCTAATGGTTCCTTAAACAAGCACAAAGCAAAGCTTGTTGTTAAGGGTTATTCTCAAATTTTTACAGTCGATTATGCTGATACTTTTGCTTTAGTAGAAAGGCATGGCACAACAAGGTTGATACTTGCCATTATTGCACAAAACGGGTGGCAAGTGTTTCATATGGATGTCTAGTCAACCCTTCTCAATGGTTTTTTGCAAGAGGAAATTCATGTTGAGTAGCCAAAAGGTTTTGCATCAAAGGACAGGAAGATAAAGTCTATTTGCTGAAAAAGGCTTTATACGGCTTGAAGTAAGCCCCTAGAGTATGGTATAGCAGAATTAATCATTTGTTAAGTTTGGGATTTCAAAAGAGCCAATCTAAAGCTACACTCTATGTCAAGCAGTTGACGTTGATATTTTAATCATTTCTTTGTATGTTGATGATCTTTTGGTGACAAGAAGCAACCCAGCACTAATTAATATATTCAAGCAAGAAATGAAGGATGTCTTTGAGATGACTGATCTTGGTCTTATGACCTATTTTCTAGGTATACAAATCACTCAAAAGAAGAATTAGATTTTTATTTGTCAGGGAAATATGCAAAGGAGATTCTAAAAAGGTTTCAGCTAGATGAATGCTGATAACTGTTGATAATTGGTTAATTAAGTATAGAGTTGTTAGGATTTTTTAGCATTTATTCTGTTTTAATTATAGGATTTTTAGGGATTTTGTTTAAGTTAGGGATTTTATGGTTATTTTTCTGTTTAATGCGTTTTTGGTTATGGAAAGAGAATGCAGTTGAGATTTAGGTGAAATTCGAAGAAAGAGAGAATAAGGAACGCTGGAATTAAGAAAAGGAGCAGAAAAACAGATTTTAAGTGACTTCTTGCT
>Ga0209700_104035_pt1 | contig 27136 bp, 18 predicted proteins | sample SiratroredBW_FD_187528 | JGI IMG/M metagenome (GOLD analysis project Ga0209700, IMG submission 187528) | Root nodule microbial communities of legume samples collected from California, USA - Siratro red BW (SPAdes) (version 2) | ecosystem: Host-associated > Plants > Roots > Nodule | place: USA... | reverse complement strand
TTTTATTTGCGCAGATTGATAATTGGAAAAGACAATATTAAATTAAATTAAGGGTACATGCGAAGGAGAATATTATTATTCAATCCCAAGGTTTTAAATATCTTTGTTAAATTTAAATCACATTTTAGTTGTTATTTAATTTTATTCGTTCACGACACAAACATCAAACTAAATTTTCAAATTTTATTCACCAAGCCATGATACATATTTAATCTCCAATTATATATTCTGTTCCCTGAGGATACGATTCTGGACTTATTGTCTATATTACTTGCACACTCAGTATACTTGCTGAGAAAGAGTTAACAAGTATGGAAAAAGGAAATAACATCAAATTTAGGTTGAATGCATTATGTAGTGTGGAAAAAGGCAATAACATCAAAATTTGGTTTTAATGTATTATGGAGTGTGGAAAAAGGTAATAATATCAAATTTTGGGATAACAAATGGGTAGGAGATATACCTTTCAATTATAACTTTTTTAGAGTGTTATCATATCAAATTGTAAGGATAAAGCTATACATAAATTGGGGTGATAAAAACATAGCAGCTGACAATGAAATCTAACTTGGAGGTGAGATAGACTAGTATGGAAAATAGAACAAAAAAAAATGAACTCATGCAGATCACAATAGGCCAAACCTTCAAAACAAAGAGTAAAGACACTTGGGTTTGGATAGAAAATGAGAAGAGGTATATACACGATGAGGTCACCATATAATAAATTGCAGGACAACATAGCAGGAAAAATACTAGTGTATTTAAATTTTTTTGGATCTTAAAGATCCTACCAACAACACAACATCTAGTGTGTAAAGTGTTGTTGGATAAGGTACCAACAAAGGCAAATATGATAAAAAGGACCATTCATTTAGGTAATAGTACATGTGATTTGTGTAAGGAAGAAGAGGAAATTGTGTCACATATTTTTTTGTTGCAAAATAACCGAGAAAGTTTGGGAACAATGTTATGGATGTGTGGGAGTAAACTCAGCACATCATAATAATTCTAAGATTAATTTTCAACACTTCCAATTAGTGGAAATGAAAAACAAAATATTGTTTAGAAGGGTTTATGGATAATTATTTGAAATCATAGAAATAGGGTTATATACAGGCGAGAAAAAGTAGACGAAAGAGATGCTATGCATGACTTAGTTGAATGTATGGTTGTGGACGAAATATGAGAATCCTAGCATAACAATTTCAAACTTTGATTGATATTAATATTTGATAAAATGTTTAAAATCATTGTGAAGCAATAAAAGCGAGAAATTAGAATTAGATCTTAAGTACATGAGAGTAATGACATTAGAAGGCTAGAGACTAGTGAGCAAAATGTAGAGAAGGAAAGATAAAGCTGAGATAAACATGGACAATGAGACTTTGATGTAGGAATAAGTTACATTGTATTAATCCATATGCATATAACTAATATCGTGTTTCAGAGTGGTTAGAGGAGTTGAAAAACTATCTTTGTTGCATGTGATGTAGTTTGGCTAGTGCAAAAAAGTTCCTATATGGAGCAAGAGACTATATAACTACAAATAAGAGTGAGAAAACAAAGAAAGTAATAAGAGTACACACAAGAAGAAGGAATAGTGAAGATTGAGAAGAAGGAAGGTGAAAGGTAAAATTTAGAACCATAAAGTACCTAACAATATTCCTTTATTAAGGACGAACAAAAAACAATAGACATGTATTTGTACAAAGCAGGGAACCTATATAACATAGCAAATTCGAGTAAGTGAGGAGAAAGGTAGTTATGCACTAGAGCTATAATAAGTTGAAAAAGTATATTCAATGTGTAACTACTAGTGTTGGGAACTTTATCAAGTTGCTTACATGACTAAGACGGGTAAAGTTATTTTTAGATAACATTTTTTTATATCAGTTCACCTACGGTAAGATAATGAAATATAAAGATTTGATATGTTGTATAATTTGTATGAATGCTTTATTCATGTTTTTTGTCAAAAAACATCCAAGAATCTCACTTTGTATTACTTGTATCACTTCAAGAATTTTCATAATCATTGACGAATAAGCATCTATCCATAAAATATCATCAATAAAATATCATTATTGACGGATAATTTGGTGGTTAACTTACCTATGGATTTGACAAATCAATAAATACCGTGAATTTTATCAACAAATAATCTAACAGTCAATTTACTGAAGAATAAATAAATTGCTAAATTATTTGTTAGTAAAATCTATTAGTAAATTGAACATCAAGTTATATGTTAATAAAATCTATCATAATTACTGATAAATTTTATCTATCAATAAAATGACTGTGATAATGATAATGATAATTAATAATAATAATAATTGTGATAATAATTAAAATAATAAATATTTATGATAGTTATAATTAAGATAATAACAATAATAATTATGATAACATTAATTATTATTATGATAATAATAATAATAATATTATTATTATTATAACAATAATATTATTATTATGATAATAATATTAATTAAGATAATAATAATATTAATAATAGAAATAATTAATAATAATAAATATTATTATTATTATTATGATAATAATAATGATAATTAAATAATATTAATAATAATAATAATTACTACTATTATTATAAATAATAATAATATTAATAATATTAATAATGATAATAGTTATGATAATAATAATAATAAAAATAATTGTTCCTTTTTCATAACCTATCATTATCTTGTAATATAAGGTCTCATATATATGAAATTGATTTATAGTATCATGAAGATAATATCACTTACACAAAGCATACCCCATCATAGTTCCAAGGTCTCCTTATGTGTATGTCTCTAGAAGTTGTGCTTCATCCAGTCCTATACTCCTCTGCTTCTCCTTCCAGCTAAGCTTTACGTTTGAATACCTGTATCAAACAAACAAGGAAACTGTGTACCTCTCTTTTACAGCTACACCAATGTAGAACAAAACTTTCAAGATAACCCCATTGTACTATGTAGTACAACTTTGGTTATAATTTACTATGTAGAACACATGTCCTAGGACTTTCTCGTGTCCAAACAACTGCAGCTCACATTCTTCTTTCACAACTGACAATCCTTCTCCAGAGTATTCATCCATTAATATTAGTTGTTATATTAAAAGTGAAGGTGAAGGTTAAAATCAAATTTATAATATATTTTAATTATCATGTCACTTTTTTCAAGTTAGTGTTAGTTCATCAATATTATCAGCAGGTTCGTCCTCTTATCATGATAGTTTTGTTATCATTATTGTTATTCTCAATGTATTTATTATTGTAGTTATCATTTTTATCACTATTACTTTCACGCCATTATCACTGTGATCATTTTTTCCCTTAGAGTTACTACCATCACCAACTAATGATAACAATAATCAAATAATAATAATAATGATAATAAAATCATAGTAATAATAATAGTCACCACATTCGTCCATGTCCATCGTTATTGTTTTTGTAACTATTAGTTCAATACTCTTAGTAGTAATAACAAAAATATGTGGAAACAATAATAGGGACAACACCAATAAAGATTTATGTTTCAAAATTATTTATAAAAATTACTATATATATATTTTTTTTAAGAATGTCCTTATCTCGTTATCATTTTTATTATGTCATTCTCGTCTCTATCAATAACAAATGTCATTATCATGATTTTAATAAAATTAATTAGTTTAATTTTATTTTTTTACTTCAAATCTTTTAGCAACTAATGCTCATTCTTAGATATATTAGCTGCAGAATATGTTTAAGAAGATAGATACAACCATCTTATTTCAAGAGGGAACTACTTACCTCAAAAAGGAGAAGTTTTTTTTAGAAGAAATTAAATTAAAATTGTTAAAGATGACTAAGTATAGAAGCTATATTCTTTACAAATAACAAATTCCCTTCAATAATGATGAAAACTCATCTTATCATAGTTCCAATGTAGTTGTCCATAAATAGGGTACCTGCTTCAGTTTTTTTTTTTTTTTTTTTTTTTTTTTTTTTTTTTTTTATTTTTTTTTTTTTTTTTTTTTTTCTTTTTGTGCTTGATACTTTTGTTTTTTGCAATTTGAATTAATTAAATGAAACATGTGTGGGGAAGATATTTTTTATTATTAGCTTGATATATGGTTTCTCTTAGGGGACTTGTTAACCCTGTTTTTAAGAGCGGATCCAAACAGAGGAATATAAGCAATAGGATATTATTAGCAAACTCCTTTTTTTCTTAATTAGCAATTTGATTTCATTGAAATTTGTAGATGCGTAAAATATTGGCCCCATTAGAAGAAAGATGTAAAATAAGATAGGGTTTTGCTTCTTGCACCGTTATAATTACTAACTCCACTCAATACTAATAAAAGAAGATTAAAATACCATCTCTCATTGCACCACGTTGTTGTTACCCTTTTGCATATGCAACTATACCTTTATTCTCCAGTGTTGCTGCATTCTTTGAGAGGAAGAAGAGGGGAAGAGAGAGTTGTTATGAAAAGCTTGTTTTGAAAAGTATTATATATGTTCTAAAAACATCTTTCGAAAATTCTGATTTAAAAAGCTTCTGATATATTTCAGAAAGTTTATTATGGAATACTCATTCCAGAAAGCTTCTCATATATTTGAAAAAAATTGTTTCAAAAGTCATGTTTTGCAAGTTAGTTTTGGAATCCATTTCATATTTCAGAATGCTTGCTTTGCAAATCTTGTTCTATAAATTGTTTAAAAAATTATGAAGATTATGTTTTGAAAATTCTAGAAAGCTTGTTCAGAAGAATTTCTGGAACAAGTCATTTTTATGAAAAGTAAAATGGTCATTTAAAATATTATAGGGGTGTAATTAGAAATTATAGAGATGTAGAAAGAAAAAGCCTTAGATAAGTATTGGTGCTTTCCTAAATGATGAAAAACAAAGTAACTCAAAACTACGCAATGCTTGTGGGTTTGTACTTGGTCCAACGAATTCCATGATCAACAAAAGTATAACCCATTGCATTCTGCACCCCATGGTTTGAAGTTGCACCCATGGAGTTGATGAAATGTTCAAAATATCCCTGCTTTACATTTACAAAGAAAACCCTACTTCTTTTGTCCCTCACTCACTTCATCTTCCTCTCTCGTTGCATCCCCACTACTTGCATTGTGCACCACCATTTCCTACGTCGTTCATGTGTGAGAGGCCTTGTTAACAATGTTGCTCTCGAAAAAATTACCTCAAACCTTTTTGCTTATGATAAAGATATTTGATAAAGTGATAAAGAATCTTGAAAAATTTTGTGTTAGAGTCGTAGATTTATATGTTGATTTAATTGCATGAGTCATGATCACTAAGAATTATTGTAAGAATATTAATAAGTCAATTTAATATGTTTTGTTAATAATTTGCAAGGAAAACTATTATAGGATCGCATATAATTGGTCGAGGTGCTCACTTTTCAGAAAAAGGATTTACTATATCACCAACCGAAATTTCTCTTTGAATCGTCTTTGCATGCAAACTACCTAGTCCTAGTGATGGTAACTCGTTGCTCCTTTTAACACCACAACCTAAAACACTTTTAACAAACAATTATGTCAAGATATGCAGAGCTTGAAGGGTTCAACGCACTCAGACCAGGAGCCTCTATGGAGGACCTACTAAATCACAAGTAATGCTTATAGCAGCAACCGAGCTAGTTTCAAATCCAACTTGGCCAATACAATAGTCATATGTGATCATTATTACAACTTCTGAGAGGATTATAGTTGCAAGGAGGGAGGAAGTAAATGTTTATAGACTAAGATGCATCATGTATACATGCAGAAGTCTGGGAAAGTCTGACTATATTTATTAATAGTATAAAGTTGATGAAAAACCTTATTTTAACACTACTATTCACATCATACATTCATTTCACACTCATTTTTATTAATAAAATATTATATATTAAAATATATATATATATATATATATATATATATATATATATATATATATATATATATATATATATATATAAATGCTAAACGATGGTAGAGAATGAACTGTGATATTAAAATAACACCACCTAATATCCTTAGGAAAATGGTAGTTTGAGTGAAAATCTACATTTGAAATTGCCTTTTATTAATACATATTATATATTAATCAAATAATAATATATTTCAGTGAAATGTGAAGTGGCATTGTATAGTTTACCTTTGTAAGTTATACATAGGTTGGATATTACTAATATATACTGTTTCATTGCTGAAAACAAAATCTCCTTTACAAATTTTATTACCACTCCCACACAGTACATCCTCTTAGATTGATATCAACCGTTAATCTAATAAACTAAAATGAAAAAAAAAAACTTATGTTATAGTGTAGAAAATGTTCTCTTGTGTTTATAAAACCTTCCTCCAAGTTAATTCTAAGAACTTATTTCAAAAAAAGATAAATATTGTGATTAAAATTTCTAACACACTTCTTGAATAACTTAACCAATATAAGAATACGTTAAAAAGAATATTATAGAAAATATGTTGCTAACCCTCGTTAAAATACTTCACTTTCTATTCTCACACCAATTCAAGATTAAAGTAAATAATTTGAAATGTCCAATAAATGTACTAGGTTTTCTTAACTTGTATCCATAACGAAGATTGAATCATTTGTTTATTTTGTAAGCTAATGAAAATAAACTCTTCTTCAATATGAAAACCTTTAAGGCTTTAGTAAAAAAAACACAATAATACGTCGGTTGAAAACAAATCAACATAAATAAAAATGCAATAGTATTTTTGTAAATATATGAATAGATACTAGGTCGGTTCTCCTAATAATCGACATAGAAAAGATTGAAAAAAGATAAAAAAATAAAAATTTGAATACATTGAGTGGCGGAAAAGATATTACGTCAGTTGGTAGGACCAACCGACATAATATAGTCTATATATTAGGTCGGTTCAGCCCCACAACTGATGTAATATCTTCACCCCCACTCTATATTATGTCAGTTGAGCGGTCCAACCGACGTAATATCTGTCCCTGAGAGGTTTGGTGAAAAAAATTAGGTAAAATTAGGGTTAGATACTATGTCGGTTATTGAGTTGTAGCCGACATAATATCCCCTATTTTAACATTTCAACCACTGTCTTTCTCTTATGCTTTTCCTCTTTCGCTTTCACTTTTGAGCGCTCTGCTAGTTTTTTTTATTCTCTTTTGTCATTTATGTGCTTGAAGTTGTTTCACGTGCCTTTATTGACTTCATTCACTTCATTTCTTCCATTGCATTCACGATTTCGCGTAGTAGGGTTCATTTCGCGTGGTGCCGATTTTTCTTCTCATTGGTTTTCGTTTGTATTTCTCGTGGTCCCGCTTTCTCTTCTCACTAGTTTTCATCTTTGTGTTCACTTCTTTTGCTAGGGTTCATTTGGTGTGTGTAAGTTCCGCAGTTGTTTCGGTTGAGTTTTGTCACTGATGTGTAAGCCTTTCTCCACCACCGTGAATGCTTGGTTAGATATCCCTTGTCGCTTCTCTTTGCAAGAGATTAGTAGTTTTGTAAAATTCATTAAAAATAGTTTAGAAACAATGTAATCATAATAGTCATATGTTATATATTTATGATGTAATTAAGTTAGGTTGATTTTTATAGTTAAAAACAAAATTTGTAAATTTAAAAATATTTTCTTTAAGTTTCTATATTATTAGAATTATCAAAGTGAATCTACTTCAATTCGATCACCTCCTGTGACTTATAATTCGGGTTAGGTCGTAGTAACTGAAGTAGCTAACTTTTCATTTAGGCTAATTCGTCAGTTTGATATCTATATAGGTCAAAGTCGAGTTGATTGGTGTACTAATGGATTGACCTGTTTATCTTTTATATTAAAACTTTTTGTTCTAGTTCTCATATGAAAGAAATAAATCATAGTACTTCTCTACTCCTCTCATCTCTTCCTTTCTCATATGTGCCTCCATCTTCTCTGTCACACCTAGGCCTTGTGTTATCTTTATCATTTTAGCTTCATGCTTGTGTTGTAGCTTCATGCCTTTGTCACCAAAGACATACTCAAACATGTCTAGTGTTTTGCTTGGCCCTTCTTTCAAATGAATCATTGACATTACCAACAATTATGACCCTTTAGAACATATTCTCATAATTTATTTTTTCGTAGACATGTAAAATATTTTAATTTAGTTAGACCAAAAATGATTTGTCATTTTTGACATGAAGAACCTTGGTTCGATAGATGTTATTTTGAGTATTATGTTTATAAAGAAATATGATAACATCATTTTAACTCATGTAGAAAGACTTTTAAAGAAATTAGGAAGTCTGAGTGGAAATTATAAGTTTTTGGAAGAAGGTTAAGAGGTGTATGGTATGGGAAGATAGATTTAGGTGGTTCTTAGTTGAATTTTGGACGAATATGAAAAACGATGATTTGTACCAATGGTTTAGTGATTTTTTTTTTTTTATTTATTTTGGCTGGCTTGGGTGGCAAATAATAGAGAAAAAGAAATGGATTAAATATTGGTAAAGAAATGATAATAACTTACCTTTTAGAAGTGTACTAACTATTTTGAAGTTAGAAAAACCTTTTATTATTGACTCGCTTCCTTAGTTAAGGGGAGAGATCATATAGAAAAATCCAACTAAGATAAAAGACAAGAATTTCTCCTTTAATAATTATTCCACGGGAAATCAAACTTGTAAACTTAAATTTAACATTAATTAACAAAATCAAATATTTACCATTAAAATAAAAGTTATAACTTATAATAATAAGAGTTTAATTTTCTTAATTTAAAAATATAAAAATTTAATAACTTAAGTATATACCTCCAATTACAAGGTTAAAGATAAATTATTTATTTATTATAATAACCTAAAAAATTATTTTTTAGAATAAAAGTGTTAAAAGTGAAAAGAATATTTGAATATTTTATTATTAAACTGGAAACACATATGAATAGAAAATTTCTATTCAAGTTTCAATTTTCACACAAACTATTATCTCTTTAAAATGTTGTCTTTCTCCTTTATCAAATCAATAATTGGGAGTCTACCACTGGACTCGTGACAGTAATATGAGCAATATTGTCGATCAAAAACTCTATTTGAGTAAGTTCAATTCTGCCACTTTATTTCTTTAGTTCATTTTCAAATTGTTCTTTATACAGATTGTGGAGGATTGTGCAAAACAAGGTGCGGTGTCCATTGAAGGCCAAACTTGTGTCATAGGACATGTGGCACGATTAAGATCAAATGGATCTTTGAAATCAACGTCTTAAACCAAGATCGAAGAACTTTGAAATCTATCACGAAGAACCTTTGAAATAAAGAACTTTGAACCTTTAAAATCTATCACGAAGAACTTTTAAAATCAAGATTGAAGAATTTTGAAACCGATAATAAAAGAACTTTGAAACCATTTGAAACCCGATCCAGAACTTTGAAACCATTTGAAACCCGATCAAGAACTTTGAAATCTATGACGAAAAACGTTTGAAATCAAGAACTTTGAAATCGAGATCGAAGAACTTTGAAACCGATAATGAAAGAACTTTGAACCCATTTGAAACTCGATAATTGATAATGAATTTACCGTTTGATGGTGAATTTATCATTTGATGCTTGATAATGAAGTTATCGCTTTATCGCTCATGGAGCTAACGTGTTTTACCGCTCGATGAGTTAATGTGCTCTATCGATCGCTAGATAAGCTAACGTGTTTATCGCTCGATGAGCCAACGTCCATCTGTCTTTTTATTTATATGTGTCTTTATCTGTGTGTCTATCTTCTGTCTATATGTATGTCTATCTGTATGTTTATCTTTTCTTCTATCTGTTCGTCTATATGTTTATCTGTCTATCTATTTTTTTGTCTATCTTGTCTATCTGTTTGTCTATCTGTCTTTCTGTCTATCTTTTTATCTATCTGTTTGTCTATCTGTCTATTTGTCTATCTGTCTCTGTCTGTTTATCTATTTGTCTCTCTATTTTTTTGTCTATCCATCTATCTGTCTATCTATCTATTTTTCTATTTATCTATTTGTCTATCTCTATATTTGTCTATCTGTCTATTTATTTATCTATCTGTTTTTCTATTTGTCTATCTGTTTTTCTATTTATCTATCTGTCTATCTGTCTATTTATTTATTTATCTATCTGTCTATCTATTTATCAATTTGTCTATTTATTTATCTGTCTGTCTATCTGTTTATCTATTTTATTATCTATCTCTTTACTATCTGTTTATCTATCTATCTGTCTAATTGTGTTTGTCTATCTGTTTATTTTTTTTATCTATCTATTTATTTTGTTTGTCTATATGTCTATCTCTATATCTGTTTATATGTCTATCTCTCTATCTCTCTATATATCTATTTATCTATCTATTTGTCTATCTATCTGTCTATCTATTTATCCGCTTGTCTATCTATTTATCCGCTTGTCTATTTATTTATCTCCTTATCTATCTATTTATCTATCTGTCTATCTGTCTATGTTTATCTATCTGTCTATCTTTTTGTCTATCATTAGTTTGTTTGTCTCCCTATCTGTCTATCTATCTATCTATCTGTCTTTTTATCTATCTATCTGTCTATGTATCTATTTGTCTGTCTATCTGTCTGTCTTTTTATCTATTTGTCTATCTACCTGGGTATCTATCTGTCTGTCTATCTATCTGTGTATCTGTGTGTATATATCTATCTGTCAGTGTATCTGTATCTGTCTGTCTATCTATCTGTCTATATATCTGTCTGTCTTGCTATTTGTTCGTCTCTCTATATATCTATCTCTCTCTATATATCTATCTGTCTATCTGTCTATTTATTTATTTATATATTTGTTTATTTGTATATCTGTCTGTCTATCTATTTATCTATCTGTCTGTCTATTTATTTATCTATCTGTTTGTCTATCTATTTATTTATTTGTCTGTTTATTTACTTATCTGATTGTCTGTTTATCTATCTGTCTCTCTATCTTTATGTCTATCTATCTACTTGTCTATATATATCTATCTATCTATTTGTCTATCTATTTATCTACCTGTCTATCTATCTATTTATCTATCTGTCTATATATCTATTTATCTATCTGTTTATCTGTCTATCTGTTTATCTATCTCTCTGTCTATTTATCTATCTATTTATCTATCCATCTATTAGTTTATCTCTCTATCTCTCTATCTATGTGTCTACCTATCTATCTGTCTATTTGCAATTAGACTCATAAAATACTCCAATGTTATAAGAAAACAATATTTACAACCACAAAATGTCACAAGTGGAAATAATACAATCGCAATTCAGGAAATTGGCAGAGAGAAGAATAATTCTGTTAGAAAGAATGAACAGGTGTCAAGTGATGCGATGATTGTAGGCAACAAAAAAAGTGTAAGGATGCAGATGACCAATTCACACATGAAGATTATGTGTGAGGAATATTATTAGATATATAGTATTTGAGAGGAGAGAGAAAGAGGATATTTGTTGCATTCTGTTTCTTCTCTCTATTATCTCTGAGAGTGTTATCATCTTTGTTCATATTTGTTCGTCTTCATTATAATATAACCACCAATACAATAATACATACAAAGATTTATATACTTCATCCAATTACCAATGGTTTATTTATTACAATTTTATTTTTAATTTCCCTCGTTACACAAAACACCTACATCCATCATTTCAAACTACAAAATAAACTTACACAATACGTACAAAAAATCACTCTACGAAAGCACGAGGAAGAATAAGCACATTGCTCTAGGAACACTTTTAGAGTTCAATATAAAACTCTATATTTAGAGTTGGATTGTATGTGTGTTTGACAGAAATATAAATTTTTAAGTCAAATCCTAAAACCTTCAACATAAAAAATATTACACTTATATTACACTTATTTACAAAAATGTCAATATATATATATATATATATATATTTTATTGTTTTTTTTTACTCTGATGTAGAACAAGCGACTGGATGGGTAGCTTTGCACTAGTGGCTTGCCTATATGTACCATTGTACTCATTTGGCTTCTAAAGTAAGAAGGTTATTTGCAAAATGGAAATATTGTTCTATAAAATAAAGTACTTTTCCCTTCTTCATAAAGTTAACGAGTTTGAATTTTAGTTTTTTTTCTAATTTCCCTTAGAAAGTTAAAGTTATTATTTTCAGTATTATTTTGGTCTTTATAAAATATTTTAATTTGATTGTAATCCCTCTAAAATCTGAAATTATTACTTTTTATCTCTTAACATTTATTTAAGATTGATAAATAATATTTATTTTAAAAATCTAGAATACTTTTAAGGTATTACAGTGAGTTGTGTTGATGTTTTCCTATAAATTCTAATGATTGCTACTTAAGATAAGCTCTCTGCCATTTGTTAAACATATAAAAGAGGTAATTAGTATTATAACTTTGTGGTCACTTTAAGAAAACTCCTCCAAGATTATAACCATGTTTTAAAAAGGTTTGTTTGTGGGTTATATTAAATGCAACATTGATGATGGTGGAGCTAGAGGGGCTCCTGATTTGCCTATTTGTAGTGGTTTTTTGTATGACAAATACATTAGCTTTTGATTCCTTCATCAGTAAGGTTGTGGCTGCTATTAAGATTGAAGTTACTAGGGGTTGGAATGTGTCCACTCTTCTGATTGTTGCTTTCAACAACTTTTATTGTGTAGGGGTCCATTAGGGATAGATGAGATTACTGTATGTTGCAATCTTGTCTGTGCTTCCAATGAAGATATAGATCCAAGTTCAGAAAAATTGGATCATCTCTGTTTCAAGATTAAAGCTACAAAAAGTGACAGCTAGTTCTTGTTTTTTATATTACCTTTATTTATCACATAGTTTACACTCAAGTATTAATATTTCTGACTAAAATTCTGGTTACCATTTTATAGTACTTTGTATTTAGTGATTTGTGAGTTGTGTCCTTCCCTCTTTGCTAGACTTTAGCGGTCCCCTGTTGCGCAAAATTAAAACGATGTTGATAGATTATCATTGTTGTACCTAAGCCCTCAAATCCTGTCAGGTTATCATCTTCAGTAATAAAATAAAAAAAACATAGTTTTTATTTTTGGTTGAAGCTATGTGGGATCTGAATATTGTAGCTGAATGTAATTATTAAACTGGGTATAAAATAAGTTGTGTGTATACTTGATCAGTGCGTATTATTTCTGAAGTAGTGTTTTTGCAGGCATATAATTCCATGTAATACAATTCTCTCAAATCAAGAATTAGGGGAATCTGCAACTTCTATAATTTATTTCTTTTTATTAGATACACCAGATTTCATTCCAATTTGTTTCTTTCAATTAGCCACATACCATTACAAAAATTTTGCTGGGTTTCTACAATGTTATGTAAAATTAAGGCAGAGAATTGCACAGACACAACTAATAACCCAATTAAGGCTAACAGTATATTCCAGGAAAATGTGTTGAGTAAAATATTAAGGTAGCTGAAAATTAACTATTATTTTACTAATGAAATTTATTTTAATAGTATGTCTCTGCCCTCCACACACAATAGTCAGCCACCAAGAAGCACCTCTTCCACAAAATGTCTCTGCCCTCAAATAAAAATGCGAAGGACATCTTGGGAATTTTGAGAAATGGTATAGTGCATATCATAATTGGTACGGTGCAGGAAGCATGGGCCTTTTCTAAATGGGTTTTGTATTCTTGCTTGGCCCAATTACTTCCCCACCTGTTTCCCAAATTTTCTTCGTTGTGAATCTTCAACCATTGAGTCAACCCTTGATCCTTGCTGACCTATTTCCTTTTCCTTTTCCACCAATGTATTGCTGCAGTTCTCATTTATTTCCTTTCCTGTTAAACCTTTGCCTTCCAATTCTTTGTCGTCCTTGTTGTAGTCTTTCCTATATTGAATATGTATTACAATCACTATGCATTCGCCTAACAAAACTTTGTTCAAGTCACTCTTTTTCCTCCTCCTTCACTCGAAATTCCATTTCCTTCCATGATGTAGTGTATCTAGACTCATTGTCCATACTGCCGTGACAACTTGAGCATATGTTGACCCATATTATTGATCGGCTTAGTCAATTTCTTCTCTTTGTTTGTCTCTCTTCCAAGCAAGGTCTTATCTTTTTGTTTTCGGTATTTTAGTTTATTGTCATGAATCTTTCATGTTACCTATCCATATATCTAATTGTTTAACTAGTTTCATTGGATTTTGTACACCTATGAATCTCACGAATCCAACTTTTCCATCTCTAGAATATTTTTCACATATCGTATTCATCATAGTTAGTCAGAAAATGTGAGAAGAACAAAGATATTCTTGGTTGATTCATAGCTTTGAAATTTACATATATCAGGTAATTTTTTTAAACTATCGAAACAAATTAATTTCAAATAAATTATAGATATAAATAAGTTGTATTTTAAAAAAAGCCATGTTTTAAATTTCAATTCGTTTAATAATTTATTTTTAATATTAAAAATGGTATTTTAAGATATGATTATTATTTGTAGTTTTTTTTTAAATTGAAATAATTGTTTAAAACATGGTTTCTTTACCATTTAAATAAAAACTATGTTTTAAAACACAACTTTCCGTATATTTCATAATTTATTTTAAATTTATCTATTTTTGATGATTTTTTAAAAAAAATACGTGTAAATATATAAAAAGAAAACAACTAATACTACCCGTTGCTTATGTGTGTATATATATATATAGACACACCCATAGAACTTAAATCAATTTTTATTTAAACAAAAGTTAATTGAAATCTTACTTAAAAAGATTAAATGATCTCTGTTGAGAACTTAACTAAAATACATTTTTTTATTCTATTTTCAAGTTCATGTTACCTTCATAAAGAAATGAAATTTAATACTATTTGACCCAATGAGTTTTTGGTATATGCATTATTATTCAGAGATTTTGATCATGATTCAATCGTTATATACTAAGACAGGTCTCAGAACAATTCCTATTTTTAGGACATTGACATGTTTTTCTTCTTGTAGTACATCTTAGACTCAACACACATGGCATGTCAAAGTTAAGAAATAGTACAGCACAGACGCAGACGACACCAATGGTTTAAAGGAATTCCTGGAAAATAGTAAAACCACCGAATGTTCGAACTCCAATACTGAAGTTAGAAATTCTGGCTTTAACTGATTTTTTTATTAAAGATATTTTTCAATCGAATGGTTGAAAACTATATTAAAAGAAAACGTAAAGATTACTGAAGTAAATGTTATCTCTTTCAAGGAAGTCTTTTTTATACACGTGATCCAGAATCAAATGACATGTTAAAAAATCTAGCTATTTACTAACTGTATCTGTATTAACTATTTTGAAAAGGAAAAAAAAAAAAGTTTGACCATTTGAGAGGAATAGATAGTTCCTTCTTTAGATATGATATGATGTATAATATTTCATAGAGACCTTGGTGCTCGCAGTTATTAGCCGGACTTAAAGATAACGAAGAAACATGTTATTTTTTTTAACAGTTAAAAATAAATTAAATTAAAAAAAATATTTTAGGAGCATTTTAACTTGTTTATAAACCGATATACTAAAAATAAATTAAATTAAAAAAAATATTTTAGGAGCATTTTAACTTGTTTATTAACTGATATAATGGGAAACAAGTCCCAATTATAATATAATGACAATTCAAAGTATGACAAGTTAGAAGAATGAAGGATGACCACCTAATACTACTCATAACACCCAACTAAGTAAACTAAGTAAATTGTATCAGTATTAAAAATGGACCAAATACAATATAGTAAAGGCTCCCCCACCAATCAAAGCGGTTTTATAATTATTATATCTTAAAACCTTCTAATTGTCTATTACATAGATATGGTGCTAGATATGATCCTCACTCCTCGGTATATGCACATGTAAAATAAGGAAATACCAAATCTACTATACTGGTTAAGGGTTTACTATCTCATGAAGTCATTCCCCATCATACTCCTCTTATATAGACTCGTGTACTAATCCAGGATTTCAAGACACTTGATTGGTGAAAAGTGCCAATCTGAATATGAGAACGTAATTCTCTTAAATTCTTAAGCCAAAACAACTAGAGTAAATATTTCTGTAGTATCTACTACCCCTGTTAAATACCACCTTATATCTATGATTTCATAGCTCTGTCACAATAGTCACTCACAACCCTATCCATGCTATATTAACACTCTGTCGTCGAGTCATTAAACAGAGACTCTGGAAGTGAATATTGATAGACTTGTTGTGACAGTGACATTCTCAACCCACCTTTCACAATGATCCCAGAAGTTTTGGGCCACCTTACACGTGGCATATAAATGTTGGCCAGTTTCTAAGTATTCTAGACACAATGGACGCGACAAGTTCGTTAGCTGCATACCTCTTTTAACTAAGTTAGATCTAGTAGGTAATCTATCCACCAATTACCTCCATGCACATGCTGCTGACGATGGAGCGATCTTAATAACTTAAAGACCTTAGAAGTCTGCATTTGATCCTCCTTATTCAGCACATTGTACCCAGATTTGATTGTATACTCTTATCGGTCATCTTCTATCCACACCAACCTATCCTGATCATCTATACACCATCAGACTTTTGAGATCATAGTCAACATTTGTTCTTTTTCATGCTTTTCCTATACAAACCTCTCCTTTCACTAACCTAAATTTCACTTGGAACACCCTTCACTCGTAATTTGTTCCCATTGAACAAGGTCGCCCACCTTACTATCAATACACAGAGAGATCGAAAACAATCTTGAAAACTTTTCTTTCAACACTTGACCTTCCAACCATCTATCTTTCCAAAATTTAACATACCGTCCATCTCCTAAAATCTACTTATATCTACCATTCGAACAAATTACCTAATTCTAGTTATAAGTTTATGAAACTAATTATTACTTAATAATATTTTAGTCTAGCTTTAACAAGTTGAGTAGTGCAAAGAAAGTGAAGGATTAGTCAATTAATTTTACTTAAGAGGGTCAAGTTTAGGTTTACAAGAGGGACAACACAAACAATGACAAGAATGTAAGAAGGACATTTCTTTGGTCTGTTCACAGGTGAAGAAAGTTATGTCTGAAGTGTTTATTTATGGAGGTGTCTTTAATTAGTTGTCCTATATATCTGCATTAAATTTAGATGAAAGGGTCAGAAAGTGGAATGGGATGCAAACTAAATAAACAACAGTGCCAATCAGTCCTTTTAAAACATTAGTTTAAAAAATATATATTGAGAAAACATAAAAATATTAATTTTTATATATTCTCATATTATTTTCAATAATTTTTTCTACCTTTAAAATCTTTAGTGTCCTTTGAAAATCAGTCAACAAGAAGATCCTTCATATCTTGTATGGGGATAATGACTCATTACTTCTTCCCCTTCTAGCTAAGGGACTTTGCTTCTAGAAAATATATAAACAAACAGAATTCCACGAGTGATTTCAGTAAAAATATTTCAATTTAGAGTATTTTTTTCAAATATTTTGTTAATGTGTATATTTAGAGTATTAGATAATAGTATAAAATTGGCAAACATTATAAAAAAATAACTCAGTTATATTAAAAATATGTGCAGTTTTATTTTTAATATTACCAAAATGTTTAATATAAAACTTTAAATAATTATTAATTAATAATTAACCTCCTGGAAACACTCTTTATATGAGTCTTATTCTTTAAGGACTGTGGAGAATTACCACAGTGTTTCAGCAAAGCAATGAATTTAATAGCGTTAAAAGTGCATCACCAAAAAATATTATAATTTTTTTCATTATATTCATACTTAAAAAAATAACATCTATTTAATATATTTTTAGTCATTGGTACTATTTGTTTACTTAAAATTCAACTGATAATTTTTTTAACAGTGAAAACTAAATTAAATAAAAGATGGAACATTTTAAGAATATTTCAACCCTTTACATATGCAGTTCTCAATTGATCACAATACAATCATCAAAGGCATTTATGTGTATTCATGTGCAATTCTTATCTTGAATCCACTCAATAAATTACATATAATCCAGCTAATTATATCTAGTGGTTCCTAATAATAGTAACATACAAACAAATTCACTACCATAAGATTTTTTGTCTGAAAATCTGATTGTAAGTGTTAGGAATACACTGATAATATAGCTGTATTGTGACTTTATATACTCAAAATATATATATATATATATATATATATATATATATATATATATATATATATATATATATTAAACTTACATTTTTTTCATTGGTATTGTAAAAATATTCATAAAAATTGTTATTTCGTTGTAAAATAAAAATACAATGTTGTAACAACAGACATGATGTTTTTATTTCTAGCTATGGTTAAACTTGTTAGTCTAATCTAGGTGCAGACTCTACCCTTTCTGTAATTGCAATTTCATTCAACTGTTTATGTATATATAGTGTATGTTATTTTGTAAATAGGTTAGTATACAAGTACTCTGATATTTATAAAAAAAAAAAAGATTGTTGATTAAAAAAAAGCTTGTTAGTATGCCCCCACTTGCTATATAAAATGTCAATATCACTTATAAGCAATCCAATAACAATTTTATCTGCATAAAACAGATTACATAAGCCTAAAGGTTTTATTATACCAATATTACACCAATTTATACTATTGGTGGTTGTTTGGGGGGAGAGATTAAGCAAATGGCAGAGGGAGCGTCTCAGAAATTTTGAGAAAACTTTGAGAAAACGTAGAAGCTAAAGGAAGGAAATTGTGTGTATAGCAGACACGGTAATTAAATTAAAATATGTGAACCAACATACATTTGAAAGGTATTAGTAATAATTAACATAACTATGATGTAATGTTGGTATACAGGATCCAAATACTCCCTGTCAAAAAAGGGTGATACATTCGATTGGGGTTTGGAGGGCTTCATTTTGGCCCCTCCCCTAGTCATGTCCCCTACTGCATATATATTTAACGAATTTATATATTTTTTGTAGCTGGCCATCTCTAATTTGTTCATTCCCACATCGACCAAGTCTCCCATCACTTATCTTTCTATCTATCTTAAATGTCAGTTTCGGTACCATGGCTGCAGGGATTGGCCTTGTCTCCGTGACCAGATTCAAAATTTGTACCATCCAAACCCTAGCTCCATCACCACCCCTCCTCCTCCCTCACCCTCATCACCGTCTTGGATGTGGAATCCAAGGGACCAAGAAGATGACTCCTGGGAGGTCAGAGCCTTTGCACAGGACACCAGCAACATCATGGGCACCACTTGGCCTCCAAGGTCCTACACCTGCAACTTCTGCAGAAGGGAGTTCCGTTCAGCACAAGCCCTCGGTGGCCACATGAACATTCACCGCCGCGACCGAGCTCGCCTCCACCAAGTCCCACCACCCTTCAACCACCACCACCACCCCATCTCCTCTCTCTCCCCCTCACAACACTCCCCCTCTTTTCACAATCTCCCTCACTCTCCTGAGCCTTTTGCAAATGGTGGGGTATGCCTCTTGTACCCCTTCCCTAGCCCTAACACAGTTCCATTCTCTCCTCTTGGCCACACCACTAGTTTCAATAATGCATGTGTTGGTTCTCCCTCTTCTCTTTTCTCTGTCTCCCCTTCCCTTTCACACCCTCCAATGATGGTCCCAACTTGCTCAAATGCCTCCTTTGGTTTCTCAGCGGCGCAGCCTGCCACATCGAGGAGGAACATTTTCTCTTCTTATTCTGGGAGGGTGGAACAAGAAACCGCAACCTCCTCAGCTCATAATGGCCAACACGAGGAGCTTGATCTAGAGCTCCGTCTGGGAAATGGGAAATAGATCAACATCAAGGTCATGAGAAAAAGATTGGTTTATTTGTTCATTGTTTGGTGAACCACGTGAGGTGCCTGTGAGGAAAGATCAGTGTCCAAACTCCAAAGAAAAGAGAACTTATGTGCTTGTGCTTTGCTCTCTTTTGCAGCTATGCGGTGAGAGATGACAGAGAGAACTCTTTAATTTATTTTTTGAAGACACCATGTACAACTCTCGTAGTTTATAGCTGAAGCTCTGATGGATCTTTTGGTTGGATATATTTTTCTTTTATCTTTTGTTTCATCTTGCTCAATTTTTTTTTTTTTGTAAGGATCCCAGTTCTTGGTTAATTCATTTTTGTTAGTATCTGGTTGTTTTGCGAAAGATGCACTATGATGGGAGGGGATTGGAAAGGGAGGAAGGAGAAGGCATGGCATATGTAACTTCAGAGAAAGGGAAAATGTAAGTTGGTACTATTACTTTTTACAAAAAAAATTACCATTAATTTATTAATGTAGAAGAGAGATTAGCTAGGGTTCGAAGGAGACACTGAAGAAAGGTTGTAGTGGAGTGTCATTTTCAGTTTCAGAAATGTTTCAGTACATACATGTCTACCTGCTCATCCATCTTCGAGGTTTATATATATATATATATATATATATATATATATATATATATATATATATATATATATTTTAATAGAGTAATATTAACATTTTCACACATACTTATGCAAAACTCCAAATGCATCATTTTCAACCTTTTACTATTTTATGATTTTTATTATTAATGTATTTTAGTATTTTCTACTTTATACACATATATAGTATCATTACAATTACAGTTAATATTTTACATTTAATTTGATACTTTTATTTTTAATTTTTATATTAATACCTTAACAACAATTATCATGAAATATATAAAATTATAAAATGTAAGAGAAGTCATTAAATATTAGTTCATGGATAGGTTGATATCACCAGTTGAAAAGCATTAATGATTTCTTCTTTTATATATATAATCTATATTCCTTGGAGCTTGAACAAGCCTTTAACTCTGGTGTTTCGTCCTAATTTATAGTAACTGTTTCTCCAGAAATAGCACATTAAGGTTATTTGTGTTGAACCAATTCATATATTAAGAATCTACCATTTTCCTCAATGAGTATGCTATTTCTATTTCTTATGAAACATTTAGAGTACAAAATAGTAAAAGAAACACTTTATTTTTTTTTATCGGACAGAAGCCAAATAAATTGGTAAGAAAAAAAACCTTAATTTTGACAAAAATTGTTTTTTTTTTTATCAGCGACAAAACGAATTAGAGCGTTTGTATTGTCTCACAATGTATTCCTGGAAACAAATTCATAATCCTAATTCTTACATTTATTTAGTTTTTGTTTTTGTCTGTTACACCCAGCTTGTGTTTAATATAATAGAAATATATGTTTGGTGTTCGTTTGCACAATCTTGTAAGAAACAACACTCCTTTGTTTACAAGAATGTGCAACGTATTGCAGAATTCCTAAATACATAATGACATAATAGGGTACACAATATAAATACAGCCATTATTTCTTTCAAAAACTGAGATTGTACTACTAATTCTTGCAGTAAATATGTTTCACTAGAAACAGCAATGTTATTAACTTTAACCTTCCTAATTCTGTAAGTAGTTAACTTTTATAATTTTTTTACCGCCATAGTTTCAGAATATGTGTATGAATATGATAAACCTAATTAACTGAAATATTATAAGGAATTTATTAAAGAATGCAGACTAATTGTGCGCTTTTCCATTTTTTATTTGCAAGATTTATTAAGCTGAGACTTATACCATCTCATCCTCACTTTACCTTTCTATAAAAGAATAAGGAAAAATCATTCAGGTGAGAGTAACAAAAATTTTTAAAATCTATTTTGATATAGTACTAATTAGAAAACAACAACAACACCTCGTCAAATATATGAGGTACCAAATTTAGTACATTTATATTTAAGACTAAGTCTTGATTTTAGCATATATAGGATTCTAATATTCTATTTGATATACCTAGATTTTTCTTTCAGTTTTATGTCCTTGATTAAAAACTTAGTCTCTCTTTATCTTTACATCTTTACTGTATAGAAGGCGAGTTCTGTTTGCAAATTCAAACTAATTAGTTAGATGGTATATATTAATAATCAATCATAACTATTTTTTTTTTTTACATTTTTCCTTTTTATTACTGAATAATTATTAAGTTTTTTTTTTTATTTCCATTGTGGAAATTATATATATAATCTATATATAATTTTTTCTATGAGACAATGGGTAGTTTGTTATTTAACATTTATATTTCATTGTCCTTAAAGTAAATTTCGAATTTGTTTTTGTTGAAGGGATTAGTATTTAAATTGAACAAAACCTTAATTTGTTGAAGGTTTATAGGTTTTTCTTATCTTATTTTTTAAATACACTTCAAATTTCATCTTGATTATTGGTGTAATAGATATGTGTATTAATATATATATATATATATATATATATAACATGCAAGTTAAAAAATAACTTAACATATAATAGTTTTTAGAGTTAACTGTATTTTCTTATTGTCATTTTTTATATTATTTTTAGTATTTTTTTAATGTTTTAATTGTCTAATTATATTCCTTTGTCAACTTGATATGTAATATATTTAACAATAAGATTAGCATAGTGAGTGAAATATTTGAAACACTCGTGTGAACATATGACAAGAAAAAGAAAAACCAAAGTTACATAAAATAAACAATTTTGTTATTAGTTCCCTCTATTCCCATTTAACTCCTCCACAAGTCTGAGACAACAATAATAAAGATAATAATTTAAGAGTCTAATATGCTTGCACATCACAGGTGTAGATATAATAACAAGAGTTACATGAACCTGGGTTGTTTCCCATTCTAACTTGAAGACCTTTCCAAAGGTTTCACACTATCTAAACTAAAAGATTGTTCCAATATGGCAGGTTTTTCCAAAATTGAACTATGTGTTTGACCATTTCTTATAGTCTTAATGGCTATATACATATGTTAATTAGTCAAATATTAATATAATTTTATTAGTTTGATTAGTATTTATATTATGTATAAGAATATTAATATTATATATGAAATATGTTAGAGATCTCATATATAAGTTATCTTATAAATTGTGAAATTGAGTTAAAGGTAAACTCGTTTATTAAGATGATATCAACATGACATATTTTAACATAAGTATTATTAGTTTTAAACATAAAACATAATATGAAGATATTGTTATTACAAGAAAAATATTATTTAGAGACTAATTTTTAACTATTAAATAAAATAATTGTTAATTTTTTTTTGCACAGCAAAAAATAAATTAAATTAAAAGAAACACTTTAAGGATGTTTCAACCCGTATACAACCCATCAAATCTAGGGTCATGCAACAACACCCTGTACACCTTCTCCTAGTATAGCAAATATCATGTTAAACAATACAAGGACAAACCAACAAACACACAACACTAATTGAAACTCTACTGATGTAAGCACCTAACATTATATCAATAATATGTCAGCAAGTCATAAGAAAACTCCAATGCTCCCTGTGATTCCTTTGGTGCTTATAGCACTAGATTTGATCTTGTCTCCCACTTGTTCTGCAAAACAACAAACTCTTATCCTACCATATTAATATAACTAAATACATATACTAAGTTTCACTAGGCCAGAGATTGAAGGTATTTTACTAGAGAGAAGTGTCTGTCCGAATATGAGAATGTGGTTCTTCTCAACTTATACTTCAGGAAGAGTCATCCCTTAAGTTGTGTCAAACAAAATACTTCCTCGGCATCCACAACCCCACCTTATTTCTAAGGTTCCAAATCTCTGACACAATGGCCACCTACATTCCCTTCCACACTTTATTAACACTCTTCCTTTGGCTTAGTAGACAGAAGCTCTGGAAATGAAAATCAATCCATTCATGTCTAACAGCCACATTCCCAACCCACCTCTCATATTGGTTCTAAACTTTCTATGCCACCTTACAAGTAATGAAAAGATGTTTGAGCAGTTTCTACACCTTATTGACACAGTGGACACTGTTCATTCCCTAACTACATAGCCCTTCTCACTAAGTTAAACCTAGTCAGTAACTTATCCAATAATAACCTCCATGCACATAATATCGTTGAAGGAACCATTTTTAAACTCCATAATAACTGGAAAATCTCAGAAGTCTGCATTTGACCTCATTATTCAAAACATTATTGTCAGACTTAATTGTATACTCATGTTTATCATCTCCTACCCACACGGATCTATTCTGTCCCTCCATATTCCATTGTACTTTTGAAATCATATTCAACAATTATTTTTCTAGTTGCTTTTCCCATTCAAACATCTCCCTACACCATCTTAGTTTATATATTTGGCAACCTCCACTCCTAATTTTCACTCGATCTACAATGTCACCCACTATACTATTTTTACACTGATAGATTGTAAAAAGTTTTGGAAACTTGTCTTTCAACACTTGACTAAAGATATAGATGACTAAAATCTTGGTAAGTAATAATAGATACAAATTATCTTTGACTTAACTGGTCACTAAATTCAATCATTAATTTGATAGTTATTTTAGTCACAATTAATAACCGTTTTATTTGGTAACTTTTCTAAATAACTATTTTTCTTGTAGTTACATAATGGTCAGAGGATGACTTAGATCAGTCATATATGATATATAAGCATAAAAAATTACTTTCAAAATTTGGAAATGTGGTTAAATAACCTATGTTACATAGGAACTAGTCTCCCATGTGGTTGGGATTGTTTTCTTATAAAACTAATTAACATCACTATCTTTTGAAATGTATGTAGGAATTATTATATACTGAAACATGAGTGTTAATTTTTTTTTTCTGTTTTTGTTTTTTCTTCAATAGTATCACTAACATTTAATGACAGCAGAAAAAATTATCTATTGGTATTTTCGTGTACAATAATTTTTTTATGTATTTATCTTGAAAAGTAAGAAGGATACTAATATGTTTGGAGTGAAGTAAACTTCGTTTAAAAAATATAAGGATGAAATGTGGAAAAGTGAGATCTACCAATCTTGAGTCGAAGGCAGAAAACATATTTTGTCATCTAGTGTTTGTATTATATATATATATATATATATATATATATATATATATATATTTTTTTAATATATATTATATTTTTATATATATATAATATATATATATATATATATATATATATATATATATATAATTCCTTAATAGGTATTGGATATTTGTATATATGTAAAATATATATTAAAATGAACCTCTTAAATTGATTGTAATATTTTATAAAAGTAGTTTCTAATTTTCAGGAGAGATACTCCAGCAGCTATTAAACAAAAATAGCTGTCAATTTCACATCTGAGTTAAAAGACTGAAACCTTTTAATCATCCGAATAGGAGAAAAAAGTGTCGTCTAAGGCTGGAGCGTGAATTACTGTACCTACCTTTTTTTCATTGTAATTGATGGCGCGTGTCTGATTCAACATTTTATAAAATTTAATTTTTAGTCTTATTATATTAGTTATAACAAAATGTTTCTAATTAAAAAAAGTTACCAATCTGTTATTTTGTAGGGTTTACAGTCATTCTAAAATATTTTTTTAAACCTCATTCCCACCCCCTCAAACTCTTCAAACCATTCTCCATCCTACTTATCCATTATTTTGATCATTTTAATTTAATAAAAAGTAAAACGAGGTCACAGAGTAGTGAGAATTAATAGATTGGGTGTGTAAAGAACATAGCTATTAACTTTCTTTCTCTCTCTATTTAAATTCGACTAAAAATTTGAATATATTATTAGTTCTCATATTTACTAAAAGTGGGGTGAAATTAGTTCCTAATTAGAAACTAAAAGCTACAAGTATATTCTGTAACACTATACCCAAGCTTTTAAAAAAACATATTTTATGTATATATATACATTGTTGTTTTTGTGAAATGGAGTAAATTAAGAAAGGTTTTGCTTTGCTTTGCTCAGCGCACACAGAACCAATCGTGGGGGAGACCCTTTGATGTTCTTAGACTAGGTAGGCCTAACCTGCACATGCAGATACCTAGTTCCATGATCAAAAGCTGAAATGTTTTTCTTCACATATATTACCCAATATTAGCCATCTCTAGCTTCCCTTTTCTGGACAAGTAGGCTACACTTGGCCAGAAACATGGTAAAATAGTAAAGACTAAAAGTTCAGGTACTTAACTCCATTTCGTGCTGCGTTTATTTTCCATTTTTACTGTCTACACTTCGCCTGGCAGTTTCCACACACACGCTATCTCTCTCTCCATTCCTATGAGTGGCTTGATTAACTCAACAAAGCAGGCTCCATATATACATATAGCATTAAAAGTGAGTCAGAGAGCTACAACAACTATGCTGGGAACCCAGTAGGTACATATGCATGTGTTCTTTGCTAGCTGTGTCGCCGCACTATTGGCGTGCAATCTTTATGGTTAGGCTACAGCAGAACGTACATTCATTGAGCACTTTCTTGTGCTGTTACCATTAATTAATCCATGCTCATGCATGTGGTCCAAACCTAACATCCTAATGTTTTAACATGTCATCTCATGGTATTCGTTAGGTTGATGGTTGATGATGATGTCTTATTATTGTTGTAAACCACACAAGTTCAATTCCTTCCACTAAACATCTCTTGGCTAGTACTCTAACCAGAATTCTTCTTAAAAAATCACGTTAGTAAGAAAGAGATGTTCATATGATCAGCAAGTTCTACAAATTAAAAAAATTACTTGAACTCTGATCATGATATATATTCACAAAATTGTTCTTTAAGTAACGATAGAAGAGTTGTTTACTATGTTATTTCGTTTTCTGTATTAACAGCTTTGTTTCTCACCGTTAGTACACTTTTACACTCGTATATGTATAACTGAGTATCGTCACGTTAAGATTAGTGCAATCACAACTTCACATGTATGGCGGGACCATACTTGATTTGTGTGCATAAAACCCCACACAGTTATCCCAGTTTTGCCCTATCTATCCTACGCTGGGGGCTTGAAGGTTTGTAACTTACACTGGGATGAAGAGATAAGACCATTTTATATATAGGACACATATACTTAAGTAGGTTTGAAGATTTTGTACTGACTCTACCAATGACTGAGGTATGCTTCATATGAAGATATATGAGTAGAAAGGAAGTGGGAGAAGGAATGGACCAACCCTCAAGTTGATATTGAATATATATATATATATATATATATATATATATATATATATATATATATATATATATATATATATATATATATATATATATATATATA
>Ga0209700_104034_pt1 | contig 27143 bp, 12 predicted proteins | sample SiratroredBW_FD_187528 | JGI IMG/M metagenome (GOLD analysis project Ga0209700, IMG submission 187528) | Root nodule microbial communities of legume samples collected from California, USA - Siratro red BW (SPAdes) (version 2) | ecosystem: Host-associated > Plants > Roots > Nodule | place: USA... | reverse complement strand
ATATATATATATATATATATATATATATATATATATGTATGCATTTATTGGGAGGATAATTTGTTTTGAAAAAGGACAACACTGTTTAGCAATGTTCAAAGGTATTTTCTTTCTGTTTAATATTCAGGGGGTTTCCTGTTTGGCTAAAGTATGTTCCGGGTATTTCTTTCAGAACAGACAATGAACCTTTTAAGGTTGGAATTTTCAATTTTGCTCGATTATCATTGTTATAGTTTAATTATTAAATTCTATTCATTTTCTAAGCAATCGTTCAATTTTGGTAATGATGTAGGCGGCGATGCAAAATTTTACTGAGAAGATTGTCAACATGATGAAGGCAGAGAAATTGTTCCAGACTCAGGGAGGTCCAATAATTATGTCACAGGCAAGGAAATGGATTTTGAATGAGATATTTGTTCGTAAGATTGCTTTGAAGTTTCAACTTTGCATTTTGTCATGTTATTTTGTTGACTAAAGTTTTATTAGTTAGGCCAACCAATTACAATAATGACCATTTATTGATAGCATTTTGTTTGGCAAAAAATTGAATGTGACAGATAGAAAACGAATTAGAAGCAGTGGAATATGAAATTGGTGCTCCTGCAAAAGCTTATGGCCAATGGGCTGCTCAAATGGCTGTGGGTTTAGATACTGGTGTCCCCTGGATTATGTGCAAGCAAGAAGATGCTCCGGATCCTGTTGTAAGACCCTTTTGCTAAAACCCTTTTAAGAAAAAAAAAAAAAAAACCATTTGGAGAATAATTCTTATCTTCTTCCCATAAATTTATGTGTCCCACCTATGTTGTTGTGTTTTTTTAGGTACAATTTTCAGTAGTGTTTTGGTTGTTTTGTTGGGTTAGGTGTTGCTTTTGCTGTTGATATTTTGATGTAGGTTCATTGGCCCATTTGGCCTTTTCTGTTGTTGCTTTTTTCTCTTATGGTTTGTTCTAACTAGTCTGTGTCATCCACCCATTTCTGTCTTTTTCATTGGCAAATTGACTAAACTCCCTTGCATGTCCTCTCTCAATAGGTTAACACCTGCAATGGATACTACTGTGAAAACTTCACTCCTAACAAGAAGTACAAACCCAAAATGTGGACAGAGAACTGGAGTGGCTGGTATGTTTGACATATAGATGACATTAATAACTGATCTGGATCCTGTATTCAATTTTATGTTCCGTGTTCGGTAGGTTCACTGAGTTTGGTGGTGCGGTCCCTCGTAGACCTGCAGAAGACATGGCCTTCTCAGTTGCAAGATTCGTACAGAAAGGCGGTTCATTTGTTAATTACTATATGGTACGTTGGAACATCCATTTATGATCTATCTGTTGACCAATGTCAATAGATTCTTCCCACCTTTTTATGTACTATATAATCATGCTTTGGAAACTTCGATTTGACTCTAAAATGTATCATTTTTGGATCCAGTTCCATGGAGGAACTAACTTTGATCGGACATCAGGTGGCCCCTTCATTGCCACCAGCTATGACTACGATGGTCTCCTTGATGAATACGGTAGGCTGAGACATTAGTTTAAATTTGTTGACATGCTTTGAATGATGACACCATGCCAATTCAAATCTATTTAAAAACAAATAGAAGTTGCTTCTCTTTTTTTTGTTTTAAAGTACTTGCTTATATTGATGCAAGAGGGTAATATTAATCATCATGCTTTGGCAAATTGTACTTATTCACATTAGTCTGAAGCTTGTTTAACTATGTTAGGACTTTTAAATGAGCCAAAATGGGGGCATTTGAGAGATTTGCATAAAGCCATAAAGCTATGTGAGTCAGCTTTAGTGTCTGCAGATCCCACAGTGACATGGCCTGGGAAAAACCTTGAGGTAAGGACCCTATACTGGGTTGTGACTTCTGAAGAATACTGAACAGGCTTGTTGAAAATTTACTTACTAATTGCTTTAATATTATCTTAGGTACACATGTTCAAATCTTCGGGTGCTTGTGCTGCATTCCTAGCAAACTATAACACCAATTATTCCGCAACAGTTACATTTGGAAATGAAAAATATGACCTACCACCTTGGTCTATCAGCATCCTTCCTGATTGCAAAACTGAAGTTTTCAACACTGCAAGAGTAAGACAATACGTTTTAACAAGTTTATTTTATTTTATGAAGGAATATAGCCGGAAATTATTTGTGCAGAACTTTTCTGTCACTAACATATTTATCATACGAATTGTGATGTTCAATACTTCTTCTGTTCTTCAAGGACAAAAACATTAAACAGATTTTGAGCAGAAATCCTCTGTATTTATATTGATTTTTTTTTTCTATCAATGTTATGTAAATAGGTTGGTGCTCAAAGCTCTCAGATGAAGATGACTGCTGTGAACACTGCATTTGATTGGCAGTCGTACAATGAAGAGCCTGCATCGTCCAGTGAAAATGATCCCTTAACAGCATATGCACTCTGGGAGCAGATTAATATCACCCGAGATTCTACAGATTATTTGTGGTATATGACAGAGTAAGTATCTTTCAACTAAAGTTAATAATGGGAATGTTCAACTTCTTGAAACTAACTATATGTATCCTCGCTCCATATAATAAATTATTGTCCCTTGTCCAGTGTCAACATTGATGCAAATGAAGGTTTCCTAAAGAGTGGAAAATCTCCTGTTCTCACCGTGATGTCAGCTGGCCATGCTTTGCATGTTTTCATTAATGGTCAACTTTCAGGTAATGATATATTTTCAGTCTAGTTTTTTGTTATGATAATCTCCGCTTGTACTTATCCATTTTCTGTATAAATGCAGGTACTGTGTATGGGGGATTGAAGTTCCCTAAATTAACATTTAGTGATAGTGTTAAGCTGTGGGTTGGCAATAATAAGATATCTTTACTAAGTATTGCCGTGGGTCTCCCGGTTAGTTCTCTTCCTCTCTAATATCTTTGTGATTTCTACAAAACAAAAAAATTATTTCCAGATTTTTTTCCGCTTCCTATCTTATGACAATGTTCCATTAATGCCAGAATGTTGGAATACACTTTGAGACATGGAATGCTGGGGTGTTAGGCCCTGTCACACTTAGTGGTCTGAATGAGGGGACTAGGGACTTGTCTAAACAGAAATGGTCTTACAAGGTTTGTCATCTACCATTGTTTTGTCCAGTTGCAACATTGAAAGGTTTCATCATAATGATACGTGTGTATCACCACAGAAATAAGCCACTACTATCTGCATTTTGTTTGCAGATTGGTCTCAAGGGAGAAGCCTTAAACCTTAACACTGTAAGTGGGAGTAGTTCAGTTGAATGGGTACAAGGATCATCATTGGCTAAAAAACAGCCTTTGACATGGTACAAGGTAAGATTGAGTTTCAACAAATGTTGTATTTTTATGTCAGTGATGACGTAAGTATGAATTTCTTCTAACACCTTTATGCTGCAATGTCAATAGACAACTTTTAGCACACCAGTAGGCAATGATCCATTGGCTCTAGACATGATTAGCATGGGAAAGGGCCAAGTATGGATAAATGGTCGGAGCATCGGACGCCATTGGCCTGGATATATAGCACGCGGTAATTGTAGGGAATGTTACTACGCTGGAAGTTACAATGAGACAAAATGCCAGACAAACTGTGGAGAACCCTCCCAGAGATGGTAAGAGTTGATACAAGTTAATGGTGTAACTTGAACATGATCATGATTCATGACAACAACATTGTTGGCATTGGACAGGTACCATGTTCCTCGGTCGTGGCTGAACCCAAGTGGGAACTATCTGGTTGTGTTTGAAGAATGGGGAGGATATCCTACTGGAATTTCTTTGGTGAAAAGAACAGCAGCAAGTGTTTGTGCTGACATATTTGAAGGGCAACCAACTCTTAAAAGCAGGGAGATGCTGGACAGTGGCAAAATTAATAGACCGAAGGCTCACTTGTGGTGTCCACCTGGGCTAAAGATATCCCAGATTAAATTTGCTAGTTATGGTTTGCCACAGGGAAGTTGTGGAAACTATAGAGAGGGAAGCTGTCATGCTCACAAATCATATGATGCTCCTGAAAAGGTACCCCAATGAGCTAGACCCTTTACAATTTAGATTTGTATTGATGCCTGCTTCTGATGTTTCATCTTTTTTGCTTATTATCTATATTACCTTTTTCTTCTGCTACTTATTGTCCTTGTTATTATTTGTAGAACTGCATTGGGAAGCAATCTTGCTTTGTGACTGTAGCTCCTGAAGTTTTTGGGGGAGACCCTTGTCCGGGAACTGCAAAGAAGCTCTCACTTGAGGCACTATGCAGCTAGATCATGTGATACAAGAATCAGTGAATAAACATAGAGCAGATTTATTAGGTTTAGCACAGAGAAAAAGTAGTTGAACTCCAACACATACAGAGTCCAAGTCATGCACCAAAACATATGGAGATAAAAGGAAATTGGCTGCAATTGTTAGAGTCAGGCTATTCTGCTGATTATTACTTCATGCACATTTTTTCAATAAAGTAGCACTTGTAACTTGGACACAAGAAAGCGTCAGATAATTACACAGTGGAATGAGGTTCTACCAATATCAGAACATTGATCTAATTAGAGTCTAAATTGGAATTATTTGCATCATTAAGTTAATACTTCTTTTAAGAACAAAAATAATAATAATAACATTTAACTCTAAAATAAACTATTTTAAATATAGTTATTAATTCTAACAATGGTATTTTAATGAACTTAAAATTTTCTCATAAACTAATTATACATATTTAATAGCTAGAAAAATTACAGTATTTACTTGATGGAGCAAGTACTATGAAAACTAATATAAAAAAAATTATAGACAAATATACTTAATGTCTTTCATTTTCTCAGAAATTATTAGTGTTTAAAGTGACTTAATAACTTTTTAAACACATCATTAAAGTCCGGTAATAGTTTATTTTCTTTCTTGTCAAAAAGTTTCTCAAAAAATCACGGAAAGAATTAAATTTAATAAAAAAAGGTATTGAGAAAGTTAACAATAATATAAAAATCTAATTTTAAATTTTTCACGAAAGGGTTACGGATTGGATTTCGTTTAGAGAATATATTGTTATATTTAATACTTAAATCACTATTGTCTTATAAAAAAAAAACGGTAGATTAGGGCCCAAGAAATCAAGCACTTTGATCCTATTTGACCTCCAAAGCTTATTTAACTTTACTTCCTTGTACTTAATTGAAAAAGAAAACAACCTTTATGGATATAAAGTTCAAAATTTTAACAAAGAAACGAGACCCACCTTCCACTAATTAAGCTTTAGACATGAACAATCACTCCTCCTTTTTCCTCCACAAAGTAAAAGGAAAACTATGTTCAAAATATTTTTCCAATACCGATTTGTTGTCTAGTGATGATTGATTTATTGCTCATCTCAAAAGGATAGACTTCAAAATTACTTTCATTCTTAAATTTAGAATGAATGCTAACTAATGTTTTTAAATCATTAACTAAAAAATTAACGTAACTTTTAAAACGCTTTTCAACATGATTTTTTTTTTAATGTTTTTCCTTTACTTTTTTCCCTTATCTTTTACTTTTTCTATAAGTGAAACATATCCTAAAAGATATATATAACTACTATTCGAATAGCTAAAAAGCAAATGACCAAGTTGTATTTATATAAGTATTTTCTATGTTTTTCTTTTTATAAATGCAAAAGAAGTAGATTATAAGTAATATAATATGCAGAAAAATATTATATAAATCGTTGTATAAATATAATATCACTATGCAAGTTCTAAATGTCCAATTTAGTCTTTTGAATATTCCATCTTGCTCATTGTCATCATTAGCTGCCCAAAAATTAAGAAGAAGTTGTGTAAAAAAAAAGAGGAAAAGAATAAAAAAAATTGGATACGCAAAGTTAAAGGAATGATAATTTTCGTAAAGGTGATAGGAACACACTTTTGAGAAGGAATATGGTTTAAGTACCTCAAACAAAAAAAGAAGGTGTGTTTGGATATCTGTTTGAAAAATTAGTTTTGAATTAACATTATAAAATTAGTTTAGAAAATTATTAATTTAACATAAAATGATCTTTTGTTTGGATAATAAATATTAAAAACTAATTTTGACACATAATACTACTTGAAAAATTACAATTAACAGAATATATTTACGAAAAATAATATTTTTGATGTATATATTATAATGTAAATATTTTGTGTTTGATATATTTATATAATTAGAAATTGAATGTTTCATGAGTCAAAATAAATTATTTTAACTTTTTAAGTTTGAATTGAATTTTAACAGTAATTAAGTATAGCAATAAAAGAATGTCTATTTACAAACAATGCTCAATTTTATATCTTTTCAAAATGATAATTTTGTTCTTATATAGAAAAATATTAATTTTCTCTCTTCATCTTTCATTTTGTACACCTCCTTTGCTTTTTATTGTGAAACTCCTCCAAGTTGTTTTGAGATGTTTATTGTAAAACTTCTGGAAATTTTTCTGGGACAAATTTGGATATGTGGGTACTGTATCCATGCCAAGTATATTTTTTTTCAAAAAAGATGTATCCCAATATACAAACTTTTTTTGTTAACATCATGTGTTTTAGATTCTGAAACGTAAGTTTATCTTGTGAATTCTGCAATCTTGTATGTAAAATAATTAAAAAAACTGCATATCAGAATATGGAATATAAAATTGGAAAAGTTACATCCACATTCACTCAAAATCTTTAAATAATTTAAAATAATAGAGCAATAAATGGAGGTTTTGAAGATACATAACAGTAAAAAGAAAGTAACAGATAAGGTTAATTTATATTTTAACTTAAGGGTAAAATTATCCTTTTATTTATGTGTGGGAGGTGGAGGAAGAACCTATGGATGTGTTGAAAGAAACATTTCAAACTTTAAAATTGACAAAGACTGCAGAATCTATTTTTCTCATTCTTTTTGTATTAAGAATAAAAAATCTGTTAAGTCATATTAAGTTATTTACTTAAAATTCATTTAGACTGTCACAATATTCTTTATTTTAAAATAAAATATTGTTAACCTAATTTTGAAAATGACACATAATACAATTAGGATTGTAAAAGGTCCTCAAGAACAAATTTATTAAAAAGTACTCTTAAATTCTATTGAAGAAGATTGTTTGTTTCAGTATCACATATAGAAAAATTTTGTTCTTATACCAAGTATGATTATAACAATAAGATAATATCATATATATATATATATATATATATATATATATATATATATATATATCCAAATCATGCATATGTATAAAATGAATTCATATTTAGTCACACATGGTATAACTTATTTGAGGTGTCATCAATAGAATTCTAAAAATATCACGATAAATAAATTTTATCATAAACTAACAACTAATATATATTAAACCCACCCAAACCTCAATTAGGTTATATTTTGAATGAAAAGATGATGCAAAACATCTATTAACAAACTAGATGTACACATGTTATCAGGTTATGTAAGTCTCTCTCGACATCTCACTACTTGAAGTCTTGTGTATATGACTAGATAATAAGGAAGTCAAAATACTTCTCTTGACTGAGTTCTAATTAAGTTTATCACCGTGACTCAAAATATGTTACCACCATGGATATCTTTATATCACTCATATAAGATAAAATCTTATATATATATAAATGATTCATTTAAAATAACCATCTACCAATAGCGAACATATGTCATGCATACATATCTAAAACATATATAATTAATCACATATTTTATAATTTTTTCTTATAAATACATTAGAAAATAAAAATCATTTCATCAAAATATAAATTTCTTTTATGGTCAAAGTAATAAAAAATCTTTATTATCATTGTCTATATAGATTAAACTCTCATTTATTGAACTTTTGAGATAAGACTAACCACATATATATATATATATATATATATATATATATATATATATATTAATTATAAGTTTTAAATCTTATAACATATATTGCATTAACATTTTTTCTAGTGAGTTAGGGTTTGGAAGTTGATCGGTGACAAGGAAATTATGGGGGCAAGTACGCTGCACACCGTGCTTTGATTGAAAGAAAACAATAACCTGCACCAATAATATGACTTTGGAATTCACACTTTGCAACACAATCTCCCTACTTCCCACGTTTCATCCATTCAGTAGTCCTTCCACTCTTGTGTCCAACTAATGCATCACCAGCTATGTATGCCATCAACTGTTCATAAATAGAATCATTATCTGCCTAATACTATCTCACATTTCATCCAAAATAATTGACACATCAATTTGTTTTATTCATCACAGACCAAACATGTTGTGGGCAAGTATCATAACCATGATTAGAGCCAAAAAGGTGATGTTTTAAAAATTAACTCGTTCAAGTGAAAAAAAAAAAAATACTAATAACATGTTTGAAATTTGGAATTGACACTTACACCGAATGATTGGAAGAAGTGTCAATATCATACTATTTTAACATTTGTTTATAAGTCAAAATATATGTAAATTTTATTAGTCTGAAAATAATACCTAGTGTAACAAAACAGAATTAAAATTCATATTACATAAATAAATTGTTTAGTGGAAGATATTAACGACATTGTCACTAGAATTTGGAAAGGGTGCGTATTCACATTTGTTCGTTTACGTGTCAGACAAAGATCTATTAGGTAAAGCAATGGTTTGTGATGTTCGATCATTAAAGTGTGATTGAGGCACACAAGGAACAGAACGAGACAGCAAGTGGGACATTTGTTTTTTTTCTGATTTATTTCAGTAGGTCATTTTTGGAGTTATCATCATTTTTATTCCGTGTATTTCCTATTATAATTTTATATATTGAACGTTGTATTTTATTTTTTTATTTAAAGTTTTAGTATTTGTAATGCACAAGATAAATAGTTTTTATTTTAGTGGTCTATCTCGATTAAATTCTCAACTCGATGATATACTCACTAATACTAAAGTATCAACAACAAATACAGCAAAGTGAACCTCTTTTGATGATATAAAAGAATCGACACTTTGATAATATAAAAACACTCATAAACATTAATCAATCAGTGTCTCTTTTGAAACCTTAAAGTGATTATCACAGTTTTAAATATTTTAGTCACGTAGAATCTTTAGACAAATGTCTAAAAATCTTTATGACCTAAAAGTAATGGAATTTTTTTAAAAAAACCTAAAGAAAACGGTGAAGTTTTCCTTGGGTAAACAAAAAGACACAAAAAACTTGTACTGGGCATTATGTACAAACCTTTGTCACTTTTTATATCCAAACAAAACATTAAATAGAGTAAAAACAAAATTTTTCATTTTTATTCTTTTATTTTTGGAAGGGAGTTTTCATCCATTCAAATAATATATTTTTAGTCTTTTATTTATCCCTCATATTTGTTCTTCTTCTATTACTTTTCTCGACAATCTCCCAAAGCAAATTAAAACAAGTATCAAGCTTGGCTGATTTGCTTTGCAAAAAATTCCAATGCTAGCACCAATACCTATCGGTTGGTAGGCCAATATGTTGGAATATATGTGTAGAAAACTCTTGAGTTAAACCTTACACAAAAACATTTAACGTGCGCAAAAAAAACGATAAAAGCATAAATGATTGGGATGGAATAAATAATCGTTTTTATTATCCAACGTTGTTTTACTGATTTTAAACCAGTATTTATGCTAATAATATTCAGATTCTTTTTTATACAATTATGATAAAGCATGATAAACTTAAGCCCTTTGTCCATTATACCTAATCCAATAAATTAGGGAGAGAAAGGGTGGGTGGAACTAAGTTGAAGTAACTAGCATGAAACTAAATAATGTGAAAATAATTTTAAAAATAGAATTATTAAATTTGTGTTCAAAGTTAATTTTTTTGGTAGTGAAGCTATATAAGGAATAGATGGTATGCACGTTGTAACGTACTATATGGGATGGGACGTTTGATATTGATGAGGAAGAGAAAAATGAAAAATGAGTTGAAAGAAGAGTGATGTGGGCACAATTAAGCATTTTGGTACTACTTACACCTTTGTCTCATTGTGGTTGGATAATGCTCTCATTCACTCATGGGACCCTATTGTTCATCATACTCTTTTTTCTATCACATCATACCTATATTTCAATTTTTCATTTTATTTCCAAAATTTGACAAACTATTTTAATCAGATTTTGCTTTGTTTAATGTTTAACATACTAAACATTACTCCAACTGTTTAAATATATTTTTCAGATTCTTTGTGAGAGTGAAGTTGATCATTAAGTGCCTTTTACATATAACTTTACTCATTATAAATTAGGCAAAAGAGAAACATTATATTTCTTTTAAATAAAAATAAGATGAAAAAGAAGAGAAGAGAGTTATCGAAGTGAGTGGTGTGTTGAAACTTTCCTATGTAAAAGTACAATAATGAAGATCCAATACGAATCTTCATTTATACTAGGCTGTTCCTGGTGGTTCTGGTATGAAAGTTTGAAACAAAGTAAAATGGGAGAATTTACAGAATGAGTTGATGAAAAAAAAAAATTGTAGATATGAAAACCAAAAGGAGGTGACAAGTGCGGAAGTTAATGTTATTAAATTGGTAGAATAGGAGTGGGTGTGCTTATTTCAACAACTATATATATGACTGTTTGGCCGAAAGGAGGATTTTTTTACTGTCATGAAAAGTGCATTGGGCAATGCTTTATTCCCAATTGCGGCGAACTAAAGTTAAAACATAAAGACCACCAATTATTGTTCCAAGTAAAACTCTGATCTGACTCAAACAAATGAGTTCTTCGCAGTTTCCTGTTAAAGCAAAGGGTATCAACATGGCTTTGTATTGAGAAACTGATACGTAGTTGAGTTGACAACCCATATTATGTTTAAGGTAGAGGCGATGAAAAGCTGATAGACCCGGCTTTACCGGATCCTGTCCACTGGTGTAAGCCAGAAAATACACATGGAACAGTGTTTATAGTTAGTTCCCTCTGTTCATAATTATTAATATCTCAAAAAGAAAAATCTAACATTTTGAGTTCTCCCTTTCAAATAATCAGTTCTGTTAAGGTCAATCTCAGTTTGGTGTTTCAAAATGTAAATTCAAGTAAAGGGACATTAAGTGGTTTGTTTTGATGATTTTAAAGATATGAAACAAAAAGAAAGTGCACCAAATAGTTTAAAAGAGAGTAATATGGGGACTAATTGGCTGCACAGTTGAACTGGCTTTCCCCCAAAAGACAAACTAAGAATACTATCATATAAACTAATGATACAAATTTTGAAAGGGAGAAAATAAAAAAGAAGTTGTTATATTATAAATCTTAACACGGTGAATAATGTTGAATAAGCCTATTGGCTTCCCTAAGACCACTGAGGTAAGCTCCATGAGTTGTGGAGTAATGGGTTCTGTGGGTTGCTTCCCCTGCAAACAAGATTTGAAGTGGTGGTGAAGCAGAAGGGTGGCTACTGCTGCATTTTGGCAAAGGTTCTGCCATTGCATCAAAATCATCTCCACTTGAGCCAACTGCCACATGACTGTACGAGCCTAAAAATAAAGGATCCGTTCCCCATTGGCTCTTCAACACTTTACTGAATTTAGCCTTATATTCGTGGGAGTACTTTTCAGAATTCACATTCCCGTTGCAAAACTCCACTGAATGTGAGAGGAAGCATGAAACTGTGTCTGAAACCCCTTTGATGATCTCTTCATCTTTGAGTGACTCAAGTGCCAGAGCTTCTTCCCCAGCAAACCAAGATAAGAGGACACTAGAATTGTTGTAGATAGGAGAAAGTGTAGCAGTCCTCCTCATCCACCAGGGTATTTTCTTGTGCCTCAACTCAGATTGAGGTGAATGGAAAACCATTTGCAAGGAGGGGAACCCTCTGGAGTGTTGGTCTCTTCTTCCATAAGGAGGACTCAATTGCATGAACAACTTATTAACAACACCAAAACCAAGCCTTGAAATAGCCTCAGCCTTAAAAGAGGGTAGAGGGGGGTGGAACATTGACGTACCTGAATCATCATCATCACGAATAGAGGCCTTCAACACTCCCAGTGAAACCGTGACAATGACATGATCCGCAGACATAATAGAGCCATCAGAGAAACGTAGCACCACAGGCCTAGAACACGTTCCATTTTCCATATTCATGTGTCTCTCGGGTTGCCATTCAATTCTTGTGACTTTTCTACCCAACTGAACTGAACCAGGTGGTAGCACTGATGCTAACGATTCAATTATGCTTGAGTAGCCTCTAGCAATTGTGATTTCTTCCCCTGGAAACATCTGGTACTCACTTTCTGCGCCATAATCCAAAGTCAACAAGTCAGCAACAGAAGTACAAATCCTCTGTGTGTTCTCGTGCATGGCAAAGATTGCTTCATCAAGCAACTTCCTACTCCACTTTCCCAACCCTTTGAGCTCCTTTTCCTCTTTTGATGAACCCCAATAAGCATCAAGGCCTTGTCTGAGAAAAGAACCAACACTGAGGTTTCCACTGTCACCCTTGGTTGTTGAAGTTGACATCTTTCCCCGAGCATGGTCCATGAGATTGTTGAAAAGCTTGGTGATGGGGTGAACAAAGGAAGGGTTTAGCACAAAGCCACCTTCAGCTATGGTGGTGGCCTTATTTTCATTCCCATCCATGCACTCCCACGGCTTGTCAGACTCAAGTGCATGGATTTGTTGTGCTATTTTGTGAATTGGACTTCCTTCAATTCCATGGATCCAAGTAGCACCCATCTCAATCCTGTCACCACCAAACTCTGAAGTGTTGATTCTCCCACCAATCCTGTTTCCACCTTCCACAACACACACCTCAAACAAGTTCTTTGAGGCACTCACACTGTGAAGCTTGTTGGCAGCACTGAGGCCCGCCATTCCTGCTCCAATTATCACAATTCGTGCCTTCTTCACCGCCATTGTTGCTTGCCACCGATGAAACAAGATTAGAGGAGGGAAAATAAGTGGTGTGTGTGAGTATGAAGGTGAGATTTGAGTAACTGGCAGTCAATTTATAAGTGGGTGATTTTGTTGTTTTGTTAAGGTTCAAAAGTACTTTTGTGTTTTCTGTTTTCGAAAAAATGTTACAAACCAAAATGAATTGGAAGTGACATACTATGTTTCAAAAACCAGTTTAAAGAACAGACACGTAATCATTTAATTAAGACACTTTGTTCATTTACCTTTTTCTAGTGACTTCTTTCCGCACACTATAATTTATTATGCCTAATAAAGACACGCCTCTACTTTTGCTTTATCTCTATATCACACTACACTTACAGCCAAAGATTCTCCCTTTCAAAATGTTACCTAGGAGTTATTCAAGTCATTTTTTTGACTAATTCTTCTCTAATTATAATTGGAGGTTCGTTTTAATAATTTTATAGTACTTTTTATGCTTATTTAAGTAGATGTTAAATAGGAATTGCAGTCTATAATAATAGTGAAAGCAAAGGGGGGCCATGTTGACTATTTTGAAGAAAGGGAGGTGTGAATAAATGTGGGGAAGTAGAAATGGTAAAAAAGTAAATATGGAGCAGAAGGGAGAAGCAGGGCGTAGAGTAATAATTGAAAGCAGGTACCATGCTCTGCACTGAGCCACATAACCTGTGGCCCTCCTCACACCGCCCAGAACAAACAAATTTACTTGTACAACACACCCACAATTTATTATACAAATGGAGAAAACAAAATTGATACGCCACTCTTATAATACTTTCTTTGTTCCAAGGAAAAAAATAGAAAATTAAATAATAATTCAGATGTTCTAATGTGTTTACCATGTTGTATATGTTCCATTGTTTTTTCTTTAACTTCCTTTGCACCATTTACAAAATTTAATTTACCTGTTTCTTTATAATGAACTGTTATCTTAATACTGTTGAATTTATATGGAAAACTTGATATTTATAAGTAGTTTGATTTATTTTATTTATATATAAAACTAAAAATTTATAAGTAGTTTCATAGTGAATGATATAATAAATTTATAAAATTTTATTAAGATAAACTCTAGATAACTCTAATATTATATTACAAAGTGAATTACAAGTCTCACTCAATTTTATAAAATCAACTTATATCTACTTATATATTATGATTTAACATTAGATGATCTAGAATTTTTAATATATTTTAATTTTATTAATGTTTATCTTATAATTATTTTTATAAAATAGTTTAACTATAACAATTAAAGAATGTTTTGAAATTTTTTAAATTTAAAATATTATAACTAAATACAATTAGATATTATATATAACGAGATAGTTTATTTTATTTACTATTTAGTTTTTAATGCATTCTTTCTACACAAATATTTTGATTAAATAATTAGATATATCAAAATTTCATTCAAAACTTAATAAAGATAGAAATTGATAATCATTAAAACAAAGAAAATGTACTTTATGTTTTTCTCTTTCATGAAAAAAAAATTGACTGAAATAACATAACTAATGAGATAAGATAACATGCAAAGATCAATTCTCACTATGAAACCCCAAAAAGAATTATAGTCGTGAAGCCTTTAGACGAGACTTGTACTTAGCAAAGTAGGATTTTTTTTTTTTCTTACTATAAACACACACCATTCATTAGTCCAGATATAACTAGATTTGAATTGATTTAGAATCTTAAAATTAAATTTTATAAACGAAGAAAATATTAAAAAGATAGATTTCATTAAAAACAGTTAGTTAAATTTAAAAAAGTTAATTATCATAAACATCAAATACTCAAAACTCACATCTACAGGTACAAAAAAAAAACTAAAAAAAAGTATGTAATAATATAAACTAAAAAATAATTGCAAAAGAACTATTTTTTCCTGTAAATCGGTTTTCGGATCAAAACAAACAGGTATTAATAATATAAATAAAAAGGTAAGCAAACTTACATCCCCTAAAATTGCAACCAATCATATATCGAAAAGTTTCAGTAAAAACAGTATATGTCCTGTTTGGTTTATTTGCTTTATTATTTGATAAGCCGTAAAAACAGTGAATGTTGTCAGCAATAGGTGGTTAATTGAGTCTAACTTTTTAAAGCATGATTGTCCTATAGTAGTTAATAATGCATCATTATCAAACCATAATTAATGACAATTAAGAATCTAAAACCTCTATAAATTAAAGAAGAGAGTGTCATTTAAAGAAAAAGGCATATTAGAAAAATAGGTTATTAACAATTTGTTCTGTCTCGCATAGTCCATGTGCTTTTTTCTGAGCACGCAGCACTTTTAGAAATGCTGAACTGAAACCTTAATAAATGATACGAAATCTAAATAAAAATGTTAATCGAATTGAATAAATTATGAATTAAAATATTATATTTAAAATTATTATTTTGAATCGAATTATAATTTTATAAATTCAACTATGGATTATATAATTGGGCTCCTGATGGTATTAATTTTAAATAATGAATAATAAGTTTTGATACACTTTGCAGAGAATGTGTAAATGAACTACCTTAACTTGCATGTTGAACATTCTAATAGACTTTTCAACAATGAGTAGTATAGTTTCTTAGTAATTTTTTTTATTAAGATAAAAAATATATTGTTGTGAGGATGGGTTGTTATTAATAACACATATGAATGTATTATTCAATATAATTTACTTTAAAGGTTATACGATTTTAGTTAGAAATACAAATGGGTAGAATATATTTCAAAATGAGATTATTAAAAATATATTTACTTTAAAATTATCTTTTTTTTTTATTTTAGACATAAAATTACATAAAATGTATTAAAACTTATATGTTATTAATAACAACCCATCCTCACAACAATATTTTTTTATCTTAATAAAAAGTTACCGAGATGAATATAATCAAACCTTTGACATCCTAATCTCAAGGAAAAAAAAATTCAAGATAAATTTTTTTATTAACTCAAATTAAACTAAACTTTGATACATATGTGCTATAGAAAGGAAAGAAAAACCACCTTAAAAACCTAGAGAGTGGGAGGTTTCTTAAGTTTAAATTGATAAATATTTAGAGAAATAAAGAATAAATTTATTTTATATTATATAATCTCATAACTTAAAATAATGAAAATATCTATTATTCTTTCATCTTTGAATTCTCTTATTTATACTTATAAAAACAGTATTGTCTACTACAAAATCACACATGACCACGGAGAGGAAAAAGTTAATTACAAACTTCAATTTAATCTTCCTATCATATGAGATAAAATTTTATTCTATTTAAACAAATATAAGATATTGTTTGCTTTTGCTTTTGAAAAATTTAAAATTTTATTTATTTGTGCACAATTTTATCGTTATTTAACATTTATGTTTATTTCCTACAATAACATTGAATATGATGGTTTGTGAAATAATGTAGCCGAGAACAATGAGATTAAGTAGATGGGATAAACATAATAAATTATAAAAAAATGAGCTTTTTAAATCTAAATTTCACTTTAAATTTAAAATATTTATAATAATAATAGTAAGATTTAATTAAATTTTAATTGGATTCTTATTAATTTTTTATTTAGTATTCAAACTTTACATATTTTTAATTGAATTACTTGTCGTAGAAATTTAATTAAAAAATATATAAATATCAAATACTTAATATATTAAAAAAATAGATATTTAATACAAAATACTTTGAAAATTTTAAAGTTTAATTAAATTGTTAATTGTTACAGAATTTATGCATTTCATTAAAAAAACGTGATTGTTGATGTTGAATGAGTCACAACCAAACTCTCGTTTTTTTACGAATAATTGAGTGGGGTGTGGCAAATGATATTTGAGTTGTTTAGAAGATCTTTGGGTGGTTTGTAGTTTTGTTAAGGAAGAGAGGCATGATAGAGACGGTGTCTGGACTGAGTTTGACTGAAAGTGATGAATCTAAGAATGGAAACAAAAGTGGGAAAGGATTTGTTCCACTCACTCATCTTACTACCATTACTACAAACACCATGTTATAATCATTACACTACATTCACAAATATCAAATATTGAAAATTATCCTCTTGATGTACTAATGGTGTATTTAATTAAAAATTTCAAAGTATTTTAATTTTTTTTAAGAAAATGTTGTGATATTTAATCAAGATTTTTAAATATTATTTTTACGGTGTTTAATTAGGGGTATCATGATATTTAGGCAATAATGTATGAAAGTTTTTAATTTAGATTTCAAAAGATTAAAAAGTGTCTGGTATTTAAAATAATACTATTTTAATGAATTATTTTACTGATTGAATTTTATAGTTTTGTATGTGTGACTTTCTATTTGTATTCATAAACCCTATTCATAAGTACTATTCTCATGATGTAATCCCACTCAAATATGACGGATTTTTCTAATTATAATGTCATTTAGGTTTTTCTCCATTTCAACAATGATACATTTATATAGTTTTATCTAAATATTATAAAAATGTGAGTGTTATCTTTTAATTTGAAAAAAAAAAGAGTATATAGATGTTTCAAAACATAATATAAGATAAAAATATTATTTAATAATACTTATTATAAGAAAATATATATTTAATGTGAATTAAAAGTCTATGTTAATTGATAAATAATGTTAGATTTATGTTGAAAGTTTACTCTAAATAATATTAATTAAATTGACGTTAATTGATTATTAATTTTTATTTAAAATAATTTAACAATAGTAAGCTGATTTTAAATTAAATAATTTTTAAAATAAAAATGTATTAATGTTGACATTTAAATAAATTTTTTTAATATTAATTTAATTTGTATTGGTTTGACTGACATTAATTATCTTAGTTTGAAAAATAATTTTTTTATATAAATTTTTTATCTTCAAAAAGAATAAAATATAAACGAAACATATATAAAAATAGTTAAAAATGAAATAAGTGTGGATGAAAAAATAAATATAAAAGAATGATATTAATAAAGAAGATGAATATGGAAAAAATAGATGAGTATAAATAAAAAAAAAATAAATATAGAGAAAGGAGACTGAAAATATTTATATAAGAAATAAAAAAATGAATAAAAAAATTATTATCTTTAAATTTAGATTTTTAGATTAAAAATATTTTATAATTACGATTTATTATCATAATATATAAATTAGTCTCAAATTAGTTAATTTTAACTTAAATATATATTAAAAAATTATAATATTATTAGAATCGGTTAAACTAATTTTAATATATTTTTTAAATAATTTTATTATTAAAATATATTTAATATTATTAAATTTATTCTAATTTATTATTTTTAAATATATTTAATATTAATATTTTTAATATTAAAATACATTAAATATTATTAGAATTGATTAAGTTAAATCGACTCTATTATTTTTTAAAATATTTTTATTTGTTATTGAATTCATAATACTTTTACATATTATGTATTATTGAAAAAATTATAAATATTTTATGTTTATTATAATTAATTTAATCAAATCTAATAACGTTACATTTTATATAACGCTAAATTTCGACTGCATATATTTCTGCGCTTTCTTAGAGTGATTTATGTAGCAAATCATTTTAAATGAATTATTTTGTTACTCTGAATAATTTAAAAGTTGTGAAAAATAACTACTTTAATATTTTTTATTATCTGTTACTCTGATAATTTTTCTCATTAAATTAGAACATGAATCTTCTGTTTATAATTACTAGTTAACAAATATTATCATTTTAAACCTATTATTGAATTCAGAGTATAAACTTATAAAATGTTAATGCATGAAGCACTATTATTACAATTTTAAACCTATTCTTTAAATTCATAGTATAAATAAAAAAAAATGTTGATGCATGAAGCACTGTAACTTTAGAGATAAAGAAATATACTAATGACCTAATATAAAATAGTATTCCTACAATGAATTAGTTGACCTAATATTAACGTTAACCTCCAACAACATAAACTTTTATTTACATAATTTTATAAAATATAATAATAAATGTGTTTTATAGTAGACCAAGACATAACTAGATTATAATATAAAATCATAACATAATAACAAAATATAACAAAATGGATCCAAATTCATTAAGTCTACTACTATGCATATAAATATAAATAATTGGAGTTTTTGAAACGTCAAGAAAGGAGCAACACCAAAAGCGATCAAGGAGCAACTCTAGAAGATATTGTTGTTGCTAGAGCCAACTGGTCTTGTGTAAGGTAGAAGATATATGATACCTATATTTTTTTTTTAAATATATAAAATGCTATAAACTTTTGTAAATTCATAAAATCTTTTCAATTTTAACAATTTCATATTTTATAAATTCTTTAAAATTTAAATTATAAAATTCCAATCATAAAAGTTTTCTGAAAAAATATTTAAAAAGTCATTATACCCGTATAGAATATTTTAAAATTTAAAGAATTTTTTATGTAATTTTAAAAAAAAATAATAATTAAACCCTTAAAATACATATTCAAAACAAAATGGTGAAGGAATACACCCTTAAAACACATACTCCATAAAGAAAATGGTGAAGAAGCAATCCAATAAAAATAGAAAATTGCAAGTGTAAAAGTAATTTAACCATTATATATTAAAATTGATGATAAAAAAAATAACATCATAAATAAGTGGTCCCAAAATTATTGTTGAATTCTAATTGCTGAATTGAATTTACTATGCACGTGATTTCCTTGTAAAGAAAATGGGACAATAGGTTATATGAAGATCAGATTTGTCGAACACTGTCAAGTATACAAGACACATCATAAATCAACAACACCATAAATCTATGGGGGACACTAATTTATCATTCATGTCTTTATCTGACCAAGTCATAAAGTATAAAATTATTTTAATAGTAGTATATTTCTTAAGAAAATTGACTTACTATATTTGGCTTTTTTTTAATAGTCTGTAAAAAATTTAAACAAAGATTTTTTTTAAATATTAAAAGATATGTAAAATATTGATGTCTTTTTATATTTTTTAATTAAGATTTGTAAAAAGGAGTTCGACGAATTTTAACTAATTTTTCTTTGTTTGGTGCATTTATAAAAGACATAAAAATATTTTTTTTATTATAAAGATATTTAGTATCTTAAGAATATAAATTTCGTCCTGTAACTATTTCTAAAATAATTAAAAAAATACGTAAGAAAGTGAGTAAACGAATATTTAAAAAAATGTATTCATTGTTTCTTAACTTATGCAAGTGATACATAAGATAAAAATCGTTAATATAAATATAAGAAGTCTTAATCGATACGTGGTGGTACCTTTCATTAAATTATTCAATAAATTTTGCCAATAATACACTGCATAATGACATGTCAATGACGTGGTTATAGACATATTACTTATGTGTTGGCACAATTATGTAGAATAAAAATTATTATTAAATAATGCTAACCTATGTCACATATTATCGTAACCATACAGTGTCATGTTAGTAAAATCTATTTAAAAAGTTAGTAAAATCTGAAAAAAAAATTAAGGAAAGATTAGTGAAGGGATCAAAATCGTGTAATCAAAATATTTGGATAACTAGATTTATACTATTGGCATCTGGGAACCAAAATTGCGCATTTGCAATTCGTAGAAAATCAATAGTGCATTTAATCCTTGACAGTAAGAGAAAAAATTTTTGGAGTCCAACTATTCCGATTGAACAGCATGAGATTCTATCATTTCACCACAAAAGTTGTTCGAGTGTTACTAACATTTTCTTTCTTTTTTCACTGAGAAAAAGTTGCTATGTTTTAGAACTATTGTTATTATTACCAGGGCGGAATGATAGTAATACACTGACTTCCTAGGTTCAAATAGGATTGTGAAGAGTCTTTCTTTACCGGTTCCATATGATATAACTAAATAGTTAAACTCTCTATAAAGTAAATTTGGAAGTATAAAGCTCTCAACAATACAATTAAGAACAAAGAGAGAATGTTGCAAGATGAAAATGTTCATGGAGTGTTTAGCTCATAAAAAAAGTAAAAATTAGAACATATATTTGTAATATTGCCAATTTGCTCAATAGGTTATAATTGCTACTGTATACTATTTTTACAAATCTTCCTAATTATACATTAGAATAATTTTTAAATTTATTAAATTTTAATTTTTATTTAGATAAAATATTTTAATTACTATTAAATTAAAAAAATAAATATTAATCCGTTGTTAATAATTCAAAAAATATGAATATTAATAATTATTTAGTTAATTTCAACTTATGTTATTTTTTTAAAAGTTCGTTAAAAAATTGATATTGATAAAAAGAATTTCTTGATTCACGTCAATTAAGATAATTTTTAATTGACATTAACTATAATTATTTATATTGATATCAATCAAAATAATCTTTATTATGTCATTAATTAGATATTTTTTTTGCTACTTGATGTTGATCGATAAATTCTCTAACATTTAGCAAAAACAATGTTAGTTAATGTTAATAAAAAAAATATTTCAATTAACATTAAAATAATTTATCTATTGAAGAAAAAAACATTAACATCGATTGTAAGAAAACTAATCACTACTAACATCAACAAGAAATAAAAAATAATCACAAAACAAGCATCAATAACCAAAAATGCACATTCACAAAAGATAACATTCATAAACATTAGTTAAGCTAGATTAATACCAAACAAGACAATAAAAATAATTTTACCAATATAAATAAGAAAACAATTTATTAACATTAATAAAAAGATCTTGATCAACATCAGCCTAAAAGTAATCATACTCACATTAACGACTTTATTAACATTTAATTTTTTTGGGGTAAGAAAAGTTTATTAACCTCATGCACTTTTTCGCCCAGAGCCTAAATGCACACTCAAAACCAACTAACCCATCCATCCAGATAAAATAAGGCTGTTTATACTATCAACCATGATGTGCATCAGCATTCCGCATATAGAAATTTAACCCAGATTCATGTTCATAAACTATCTTCATATATCATAATCTTCTTGAACATTACACATAACCAACATTGTCATTGATAGATCAAGGACATAACTTGTAGTCATATAAAGCTATTTGCTCGCAAAATTTTCATCCAATTCAATGTTTAATTAGACATAAACGCCAGAAGCAATTAAGAGGAACAAGGACCCAAAACCCTGCCAAGAAAATAGATCCATAAGCATAAGTTTACTATATCATACCAGTTTTACGGCAAAGTGATTGAACAAAAATACATACCAAGAAGATTGATGCAACTGCTCCAGTAGTCAGCTCCTGAACAAGTGAACGAGTTTTCCTAGAAGAGGTTGCTTCATAACTGCAAATAATCATCCATTTATTATAATCATCCATTTATTTTATGACTAAAGAAGAATATAGATACCATGATAGCAGTTAGTGCGGTATGAACATTCATTCCTAATGCTTTTAAGATTATAAACATAGTTAATACCACTCAATACAAGACAATAAAGTCCAAGCCGAGAAACAAATAATAGAATTTTATACTCAACTTCGAAGGAAGGAATTTGCAACAAAACAAACAGATAGAATCACAATTCTAATCTAAAAAAGGATTGGAAAATTCTACTGGGATTTCAAGAAGTTTTTTAGGAATATAAAAAAATGCATTTCATTTCTATCATTATTACGATATTACATATTCAAATTCAATTGGATACAAAAAAATCCATTCGGGATTGTCAAGAAAAGAGATATTTTGAAGTGAAGTATTTTGGGGAGAATATGATTAGAGTATGTAATGTGTAATGTAATAAGGCTTGTATTTTTGAAATATGCACATATTTAACTCCAGCTATAGATTTGTCTCTAAATGTATTGTAGTCATATTTGTTCAGGATAACACATAACATGTGTGATTTTTTACAAATTTTCAATTGAAAATTGTAAAAAAAAGGAGACATACCTACAACTTATTACTAATTGGTCACAATAATAATATCATTCAACTCTGAGGTCAGATTTCAAATATATAAGCATGTGCCAACTACAAAAGTTCTTCCGTTTAACACCAATCGCATTTTTTCACCAGATAACACAGCCAGACACAGATTGATGATGATAAATCCAGCCATTTTGACACGAAAACTACATATATCTTAAAATGTGGATGAAGTCTAACTCAATTTCACATAATCAGCTTATAAAATTAGGTTCTAACTCTATTTTAACCGTATCACTATTCTATATGGAACTAAACCACCACCTTTGAGTCTGCAATTAAAGCAATCCTAAAAGAATCTACAATTAAGGTGAATTAGGGTTAACCGCAATTAAGGCAGATTTCCAACAATAAGCCTAACCCAGGTATGACACTGACTCAACTACTATTTAGAAGTGTCTATACTACCTTGCGCATCAGCTCATTCAGCTGGTTAAACAACGAATGTCCAAAATGGGCCAATGTATGACTCAAGTAAAAATCATACAGTCGAAGATGTTTTTCCATTAAATTAGATATAAACATAACAGTTAGATATAATCATAACAACATCTTGAGCAGGATTGTATTTCTGCAAGCTCCTTTGCTATAGTCTAAATTTAACAAACTACATCCTATGTTAAATTTACTTGTGTACAAAATCTCTCACCCAAGCAGCCAATTGACTTAAGATTGTTCCACATTCCGTACTTACAAGCAAGACAAATCTACATTCCATAAGTGACAAAACTAGCTAAAGTATTCTTGGTAATGTTTTCCATTTAGAATTGGAGGTTTCACCTTACTAACCTATGCTAACCTTTAAACCTTATAACCCAAATGACCGGTGTGAAACTCCAATTCTGAATGTCGTACTTCTCATCTCAGAAAACTTGCCCTCTGTTGACTCCTCTGGCTATCACTTACGGAGACCAAGGTACCAACAAAACGATAAAACATTCTCCAACAAACTCAGATTAATGATCCAGCGTTTTTACAGTTGAGTGAAATTCCAAGATTCATAAATGCACCGAAACCCTTTCATAAGTTGCAAGCAAATTGAGAAATGGAAATCCAAATCGAAAAGGCAGATCGAGAGGAACTCACATGAAGAAAGAAGCGGTTAAGACGAGGCCGATGGCGAGGGTGAAGACGGAGAGTGTGGGGTACCACGAATCGGGCACAGGACTCGTGATCGGTTTTGGAGCCTTTCAGAGAAATTAAAAACAGAATATGAGAAAATCGAAATCAAAATCGAAATTGAAAGTGAGAAGAGCGAAGGAAAAGGAAATTGAATTACCATGAGAGAATGCAGAGATTACAGCACTGGATCTTGCACGTTCCGAAGTGCAGATGCAGAGTACACACCCCTTCTCTCTTGCTGACTCTATATTTCAGCGTCAGCGTTAGTCACCTCACCTTACACTTCCACCAGGCCCAACTTAATATTTCGATTCTCTACGGCCCAATTATTCAGGCCCAAACTCCAATATCGGGTTACAAATTGACCCAAGGAGTGCTTCTATTCCCACCCCCAATCTGAGGTTTGCAAATTATCTAGTAATTGACTAATAACTTTTTTTTTTCAATTTGAGGTTTTGACTCGTATAAAGAAAAAAAGAAAATTTATTTATTTTAAATATATTTTTTTTTGTGTTTTATTCTTTTTTTAACGTTTTATAAATAAAACTTTTTTGTATTTTGTGAACGATTTTATTCTGTCTCACCATTTTTCCCATTTACCTCCCTAAACAAAAAGAAAAGTTTAATGAGAGCAGTTGATAGAAAATTTTAATTAGACGTTGGCCTCATTCGAAAGTGTTGATAGGAATGGATTAATTGGAAAAATTTAAATCACTTCATTAACTTGTTTGATAGACGAATTTATGTAAATAAATTATAACTTATAAATTGCTCATTTGTTTGTCGTTTATTTTCATGTTTATTAATTATTTGAAATTTAATTTTTTTCATCCCCAAATAACAAAATGTTTCATTTTATGTTTACTAGTAAAATTGTTTGTGAATTTTTGGAAAAACTTTCAATTTAATAAACTATCTTGCTTTTAAACTACCTTATCAATTGGTTTCTCTAAACACACTTCCAATTACTCACCTTTTTACTTCAAACCTAAATTAAATTAAACCAAATCAATTCAATTTTTATATTCATCCTTTTCAGTTTAAACTAACTTGGTAAATCGGTAAACTATTTCTTAAATTTTAACTAGTATATTTTATTTTAGTAATTAAAATTTCATTTCCAATTTTGTCGTTTAATATGTTTTAATATCTCAAATTTTGTATTTAGTTCCTAAAAAATAAATGGTTCTATTTTACTTCATTATTTATAAAAATATATTATATATAGTGTTTGTTCTTAAAATAAAATGATTCAATATATATATATATATATATATATATATATATATATATATATATTATAAATGTTTTCATTCATATTTTTTAATATTTATTTAGATTTCAAATGTCTTTATTATATACATTTTTAATTTAATTAAGTTTTAACATAAATTTATGTATTTTTAATTAATTTTGTGTTAAATTTTTTTGTTTTATTAAATATTTAAAATTTTTAATTTTTTCAATTGAATCTCTAGTTCAATTCTTTTATTGACTAGGTGACATGGTTATTATATGTTGTCCAATGTAACTTGATCGAAAGCAATAAAATTAATTTTTCATTTTACATTAATTGCAATCGAGCTTATGATGAGCTGGATAGTCTTTTCAAAGCAACTTGTATGTCATGTGTATCCTCTTAAAAAATATTCTCTTATAAATTTAAAAATTTAGGCTTTATGCTTTGTTGCATCCACCTATTTAGCCTTTGTTGGTTTAGGAAGTCAAAAATTACAAAAACAAAAGTGAAAAAAAAATATAATTGTTTATTTAAGAAAAAAAAACAAAAATTAAAAGAAATGACTAAATGGTCTAAACCTTCTGTCTTAGTATAAGGTACTTATTTGTAAAATAATTGTGAATTATTTGATAATGTAATTTTGTAAAATAACTGAATGTAAAAATTTATTTTTTTTAAAATATAAATTAATCAAATAAAATTAAAACGGAAAAAGATCATTATAAAATGTTAGTTGAAGTAAACATTATAGCATAGAAAAATAAATTAAAATAAGTTATATTCAAAGTACCAAAATTTAAAATAATTTTATCTTGAATAAATTGATATAATTATATTATTTTAAATAATAAAATTAAATTTATGTGAATTAACCACACAAAAACAATTTGACATTGATAAAAAATAATTTATGCAAAATATAAATTAACATGTTGAGAGTAAAAAATGAAATCATGTCTACAAAAATCAATATTACATCAGTCATTCAAGAAAAAAAAAATAGAATATAACATGTGAACATAAGTTAAATTACAATAATCAAAATTTAAATGAAAATGAAAAGCAATAAAGAGATGTCATGTTTATTTAAAGAATCCCATAATTCATCATAAAATGGTTTAAGACATCAATTCTTCAGTGAACAAAAACCTCAGTAGACATTCAAGTTTAAAGTGTCTAAGTTTTTGTCAACACCCGATTTTGTCCGGGTAATCTTTTAAATTAAAGCATAATGATAAAAATAAAAAGAAATAAAAATCAATAATAACATAAAAATATATTTATCAGTTTAAGTATTCTTGAAATAATAATGGTAAAAAAATTAAATAAAATTTGAACTTTTCCATTTTTTAAAAAAAAAAGACTCAAAAAGAAAAGGTGGTGATTTTACAAAATAAAATAAAATAAAATAAATAATTAATAAAAAAAAACGAAAATAATAAGAAAATAACAAAAATATCTAAATTAAAATAATAGAATCTGAATATATAAAAAATATATATATATATAAAATAAATAATAATAAAAACAAATAACTGCTTCCAAACTTGGTTTGCAAGTCTTAAAAAATAAAAATAAAATAAATAAATAAAATAATAAAAAGAATAAGTCAATGGTAGTAGACCCCATGTTCTCACTCTCTAACTTCATGTATTGTTTTAAAAAATAATAATAATAATAATAATAACAATAAATAAATATTTTAAATAACAATTGTTAAACTGCTCAGGTAACAACCCATGTTCTTCACTTAAATAAAAATAAATAATAAAAAGTAGACTTTTACCTTTGAAAAATGTTTTAAGTCTCATTACTGACTAGATTCATTTTAATATTAATTCCAAAAAAAAATGTTTAAAAGAAATAATAACAGAGAGAATGAGTCAAAGATTTTGTTAACTGCTCTGAACCACTTAGAAAAAA
>Ga0209700_104033_pt1 | contig 27146 bp, 13 predicted proteins | sample SiratroredBW_FD_187528 | JGI IMG/M metagenome (GOLD analysis project Ga0209700, IMG submission 187528) | Root nodule microbial communities of legume samples collected from California, USA - Siratro red BW (SPAdes) (version 2) | ecosystem: Host-associated > Plants > Roots > Nodule | place: USA... | reverse complement strand
AAAAAAATAAAAAAAAAAAAAAAAAAAAAAAAAAAAGAAGTTCAAAACCAAACTTAGTCTGATATAATAACTTGCACTCGCCTCCTTTACCAAAACGAATAAAACTCCTCCCAAAAAGGCTTAACTTATCCTTTCTTATTTTTTATTTAAAAAATTACACTGTCTTCATAAATGTTTTTTTTACTTAGACTCAAATATAAAAAGTGATTAATTTCACACTAAATATACTTAATCTATTCTGTTCTTTTTTTTTCTTAGGTACGAGTAATAATACCCTTTACGAGGATTTCAATTTTTAATTACAAAATTATTGTTTTCGGACCTAAAGAAAAGAGAAAAGGGGAGAAAGAATGATAGATATGATAATAAATAAAAAAAATAAGAAAATGTAATATATAATTAAAAGAATTTCATATTTACGTGCTTTACAAACATATTTCACTCTTTAAATAAATTATAAATAATAGTACTTTGAAATTATACAAAAATAAAATATAATTATTTATAAATACTAAAATAAATTATTATTTTATTATTATATAATATTGTATTGAATAAAACAAGTATTTAAGAAAGAGTTTCAAAATATAATTTTTCTAAGTCGCATATATATATCTCTCCTTTGCGATAAAGCATATTATACCTTTGGAATAAAAAAAAGAGGAAGCAATAACAACGGTTCAGAGGTAACATAGAATCAGTTCTAAACGTAAACGTTATGTTATTTAGAAGATGAGGAAGCAAAGTAGAGGAACAAAAAATGGGAGCTTCTCAATCTCAGGAAGAGCCACTTCAGCTACAGTCAGAACGCCACCAACAGCCACAGCCACAGCCACAGCCACATGAACCTCCCAGAAGGGAATCATGGTTGTCTTCTCCTCAAGCCAGCACAAAAAAAGTAGATAATGCCACAAAATTCAATGAGACTCAATCCATGATGCCACTGAAACCAGGGAGTTTTAAAGGACCAATCCCACACAACTATGAACATATACTCAAGGAAGCAGACTCTCCACTTGCCAATTCTTCCAGCTGGGGAAAGCTGTTGGATCAGCTCTATGCTGGGGTGTTCTTAGCTCACAAAACAAAGGCAAGTTCAATGTCATTTAGTTCCAAAGTTTCCTTTTTTTTTTTTTTTTTTTTTTTCCTCATCACCCTTTGTCTTCATGTTAGCTCTTTACAGAAATGGACATGTCTATAACAACCACTTTAAGAGAAGTTTAGTTTGAATGTGTTTTTAGTTCTTACACTTTTAACCAAAATTAAAAAGGATGTATTTTCATATTGGTCATAAAACTTTATATTATAACCTATAAATTTGTTCTTTTATGATTATATTTTAACTATCCTTAATTTTTCTGCCCTTAGAGTTTGAGATAATAATTCGATTTAAGATTTTCATATTATCATTATTTTTGCACAGAAATATTGGGTAGAGAAGAAGTCCAACAGCAACTGTTTCGTGCTCTATGCAAGAGCACTCTCAATCACCTGGGCAGAAAATCAAAACTATTGGAAATGGGAACAGCAGAAAGAAGAAAGGTAAACATGTATCACCAATATTATATTTAGAGTTTCCCAACACAAAAGTGTAAACCTTATTTTTTGTTTTTGTGAGAATAACTTAAATTTAAGGTAAAGATATGGAATATCTAGATAAACTTGGTACGTGTGTTTGGCAGTGGCACGATGATAGAGTTGGCTAAACTGAAAATGGTGTGCTGGCTAGAAGTGCATGGGAAATTTGACATTGGAATGGTTTCACCAGGAGTTTTGTATCAAGTGTCATTTATTGTGATGTTGAAAGATTATGCTGAAGGGTGGGAACTTCCAGTGAATGTTAGACTTGTTCTTCCAGGAGGGAGGCAACAACAGCACAAGGAAAATTTGATGGAGAAGGCAAGAGAGAGGTGGATAGAGGTTCCAGTAGGTGAGTTTGTGGCCTCTGAAAAAGATGTTGGGGTGATGGAGATCTCTATGTATGAATATGAAGGTGGCATGTGGAAAACTGGCCTTCTCATCAAAGGTGTTGCCATCAAACCAAAAAATTAGCAAACACTTTCAACTTAACTTGTTTCTGAAACCTATGAGTGTATCCAACAAATATTACTTTTATACCTAATTTATATAAAATACACATAAGAATTCAGTTTTTAGAAGTTCAGTTTAGATTCCCTTTTATATGTTGTTTTTCAATAACCTCTTTTACTAGTTTCTTGCCTCTAGTTCTCACTGTTTTGCCACTTTTCTGCATTTTCATTTGTAGTCCAATGTTCTTTTTCTCCTATGTTTCTAATAAATTCAAAGTTACTGTTAAATTTTGCCGGGTTGGCGAAGTCATAAAGGTAATCAAAGTTATAAATTAACTTGTTACTTTTTATTTTATTTTATGGCATTGAGGTGAACATGTGATATGGCAATAACCATTCATGTTTATTTGGTAAAAAATAACTCGCTATCAACATGAACGTGTTTATATGGATAATTTTAAATTTTTGTTTTAACAAGAGTGGTAGACAAAACTCGAAAATAGTTAAAAATAGCATCAAACCCCACAAAAAGTATATAAATATTAAATATAATAATTTAAGATAATCATGAATTTGATTTTTTTTGGAAGAAAAAGAACAATTTAACTAAGGCATTGATGTTAATTAAATCAATTTTTTCATATTTATTATTAATATTTATGAAACCAAATCCTATATTTATAGGGATTACAATACGATGAGAGTCAAGTCAATTTCCAATCTACACAAAAGAATAAATAAATAAATAAAACGTAAGGTGAGAAGAATATCTAGGTCCACCAATATACACAAACTTGTCTAACATAACCCACAACGCATCTGAACTAAAATACAGGCTAACTTGTCCTATCCTATGGCCACCCATAACTTTTTTCCTTTTTAATATTTTTATTATTATATTAAATATAACTAAATATTTGTGTTCGTTAATTCAATGTAAAAATATAAATTTTATTTCATATTCCATTTTTAAAATATTTTTTTCATATAGTAAATATTAGAAACATTATCAATAGCTTTGTTAGTTTTTTCACTTTTATTTTTTAAAAATTTGTGTGGCCTGACTCGCCACCCTGGGTCTAGGGACAAGCCGAATACATCCCTGTCTATTGTTTAGTTAGCCAAATGTGGGACTCCCAAAATAAGGTTGGTCAGTATGCTTTGTCTTATCAGTACTATAATATGTATTTGATTTTTTAAAGAAAAAAAAAAAGTAAAGACATCAATGTTTAATATATCAAATTGTTCATATTTATTATTAATATGTATGGAACAACTCTTATATATTTTTGTATTTGACTTTCTTAAAGAAAAAATATAATTAAAGACGTCAACGTTAAATAAATCAGTTTTTTCATATTTATTATTAAAACTTATGCGACCAACTCTTATATATTTGTTAAGTCTTTAGTGTTTTAATTGTGTTGATTATATATCTTAACTTATCATGATTTATGACTACAAATAATTTTTAATTTGTATTTGTATATATTTACTTGGAATATTATATGACAGTTTTACTTTCTAGTAAGACCAGGTTTTAAATAATTATTTACATTAATGTTCATCACGGTTGCAGGAAATGGGGTTCAGAAAATTCCTTGCCCTTAGCTGGTCCACATTCTAGTTTTCCTCTTCGATGAAATGCTTTCCTTGAACAAAAACATAACACAAACAAACTGGAGAAAAACGTAAAAAATGAAGAAGTATATACTAAAAATAGCAACTTTGTACATAGCATGCCGCCATTAACATAGGAAGTTACGAATGTCATAAATATGGCGTTCATTTCATAACTGATTCATAAGATTCACATACTATGTACAAGAATGTCAGGAAGATGTTATTCAGGTTCACCAATATTATACATGAAACGGGAAGGAATATGGCACACAAATCAAACGAATATCACTATATACAAGAGATGCCAACCATTATGAATTATATGGAAAGTATTCCCTCGACGTTACTCGACTTCAACAGAATGTGATTCACGAGGCATCAACTGAAACAGCCAAAGCATTCAGTTGAGCATGTTTAACCTCACGGCCTTGGTGAACAACGACGGTAGCATGAGCCTCAGAATAAGATTGATTGGCTCCTTCCTGTGAAACTGATATGGAGCAAATTTTATCGGCTGTATTACTCAGGTCATCTTGGTCCTTGGAAATAATTTCCCATTCTTCTTTTAGGGAGGCTACTTCTACACCATTCTCTTTATACCTCTCAATTTCAAAAGCAGTAGGTAGAATAACGAAATCATTCAGGGGATTGTAAAAGGGGTCAGGAACTCCAACCTTCAGCCAGTGCTTGACAAGACGGAATACATGTGGCTCACGAAGGATGCCCCGATGTTCACCTGGCACTCCAACCCTTGCCTCAGCATTAAGACCATCAGCCTGCATTTAGGTTTAATCAAACTATATTTTGGGCTTTAGCTCAAATACTACTAACACTAATGCTACATAATTGACACAATATCAAGAAAACTAATATAGAATTAGATTCGACATATCAATTGCACAAGGATTGTGTATAGGAAAATAAGCAAACCTTAGCTGATTCTATAGGAACTGTTCCATCTCCATCAACACATACATATTTGGCCTGAATTTTAAGAAGTAAGCATTAGCAACCAAAGCAAGGAAAAGTAACCAAATGATGAGGAGAAATAATTTACAAAGATTTAGCATAAAAAATGTTCAATTAGAAAATACTTGAACTATATCACACTAGAGAGAAAACTGAGATAACGTTGTGACGAGGTTGTCACATTCCAAAGTCAGGCATGCCACAATGGCTTTAAAAATAAATTATTTAAATTTACCGATTCTATTAGCCAACACAGTTTATTGACTAATCAAATAAATACAGACAGCCAAAATGCAGACGGACCCAGACTTTTCTTCAGAGTAATAAAAATAATACTGTATTTTAAACCTGGGCAATGAATATTGTGTGCAGCATACCATACAACTCCTCGTAGCATTCAAGACATAACATGATTCACAAAACATCTATTTAACACAATCACAAATGTATTGACCTGGAAATAACGTAGCTGTTGCAGATCTGTAACAGGGTTGTCCCCACTCCCAAAGCTGTAGAATAATAGTTGTGTCAAGCGACGGTCACATGTTTCCAAAAGAATTATAAATATTTACATGCATCCATTTCTAGGGTAGCCATGGTAACAACCAAAGAATTGATAGAGGCATTACCAAACACTATGAGGTGTCTCAAGATTGGTCCCATAAATATTGTAAAATTCAACTTGCGGGGGAAGTTTGGCAGAAGATAGAATCTCCCATGTTTTGTTTGCCCAATTCAAGATATCCAAGTTGAAGGGCAGGGGTAAATCCTCACCATCATAATTAACCTGGATCACAGTTACAGCTATATATCAATAAAGATCCTAGATGACTAGATCTTGAATAGCAATACTGGTATTCCTTAAATGCATTAATGTCTTCTAAAGAAATCCACCACTCCACTTTCCCCGCCCCAGGAATAAATAAAGATCAGTAAATTAAATTGACACTCCGCATGGTTTAGTTAAATTTCTTCCAATATCCCTCGTTTCTTCTACCCCTTCACTACCTCCTTAATTGTTTTAAATACATTACGCTAACATGCTTTATGCATTACACTAACACCCTTTACACATTGACCTAACCCTTTTATTGCTTGAAAAAATTCAGTGAAGTTGTTGTAAACACTAAAAATGTACAGGAGTTGTGTGCGATGTCAAGAAATCGCAAGGGGTGTTAGTGGAATTTACTCAAGATTTCCTTAAACAAGGAGAAAATAGAGACCAAGTTAAAGTTCCAATTTCATCTCTAGACATGAAAAAGGGAAAGCATATTTATATCATGATTTCTTCCATTCCAAATTATCCATTAATCATTATTTGTAGATTTTAATAGTCAAAGGCAAAAAATGTCTACTGCTACAGAAAAAAAATTTAAACTATAATGCATTCAATTTCATGGAAATATCATACTCAAATTTAACGAAGTTCCATTTGTTTCAATGCTGTGCAAGTTAACACTGGTAACTCACAGTGTTATTTACAAGAGCTTGCTTCAAGATCTCAACGCTATCACACGATCGATATGACTCCAGAACAACATGTGATCTCCCTTCAGAATCATGTCTCTCACGCCACAATTCCAGGACAGGAACATGTTGCCATTGAAAATTAGGACAACCTCTCAGTTCATATACGGATGGACATTCAATAAGCTGTGATTGGAACAAACTTCAATAAATAATTTACAATATTGAAGTATGATATCTAAATACAAAATCAGAAAGAGAACAATTAAGCAAAACAAGGCAAATGAATCCAAAAACAATGCAAGATTATGCTTTAGACAATCTTTTTTCAATAGGGAGCAGCATAAACAACAGAAAGAGATAACACCATCCAACAACACATACTATATCAGAAGATCATACAAAAGATGAAAGGCAATCCAGTAATAAAATAACTTCTACAAAACTACGAATAATAACAGAGAAAATTATCATTATATTTTTTTCTACCATATTAAGTCACTGATTTCTTTTTTCCTCCAGTATAATCATAGTTTTCAAAAGCATTATTGCAAAGTGTGACAAGTAACTAAGCAATTCGGTTATTTGACTGATTTCAGGAAGGAGTCATCATCACTGCTTTCAATATCCTCAGACTAGTTAATAAACACTTAATCTATCCACACTTTGGCCACTGGCCATCGCTGAAGGGTAAGGATAAATTGCCGAGACAGTTGATAAACAAATTCGAAGCACAAATCCAGCAGACAAATAACTGATATATACCAACTGGTGCATGCTCCATTTGGAAATAAAAAGTTTTTGTTCCCATCCTTCCACAAATGACATTCCATTTAAAAAGGTGGCATTGGAGCTTCCAGGTGCACCTGCAGAACAATGTAAACATACAACTACACCATTATGCACTCTCCATGGAAAAAAACAAAAAAAGAATTAAAAACCTGTAACCAGCTAAAACACTACATATGATATGATACATGAAGGCAATAAAATAAAATTATTAACTTATACACTGTTATAAGTTAAAATCATATTTATTTTGGTCACCATCAAGTGAAATGATAATGAGTGATCTATTATGCACTATTTTTTTCCATTAACTATTTTAGCCTATGAAGAAAATATGGCATTGCCTTCAAATATATCAAACAAGGAGAACATATTTCTAATAGATCTGTCATTATAAATTCCATTGAAAGGCTAAAAGAATCATTCATCAAATATCCTTAATTATGATTCCATACTTTCAATAAATACAAATAGAACTACTTACCCTGGAATGGTGCAGTAATTGCAACCCAATTCTTAATATATTTTTCAAAAATCTGAAGAAGGCAACAAAAAAATGTAGTCATATTTCAGCAGTAGATAAATTCCAAGATTGAAGTGTATAAAACACAAATTGACAAATATAAATGATAAGATTAAATGGAAACAACAAAATAAAATAAAAAACCGAAATAAGAGCTTAACAGATGTGTTACATCACTTTGCAGGCACATGAAACATTTCACTAAAAGACCACCCATAGAATGACTTATAATGTTTATCTTCTTCCCCCCAGCAGCGTTATAAATTGATTCTAATTTAGCAGCCAACCGATCCATTGTTTCCTGCAACCTAAATGAAATAAACAGAGAAGTTGTAAGAAAAATTGCCTTCACTTTGTTCAAGTAACTACTTGTTAGAGACCTTATCCTCGGGATTGCGGGAAATCAAACCACCAGTAAACCAATAACCAAAAGATACAAAGGAAAGACATCAATCAGATTAAATTCCATTTGCACAATTACAGTCAACTTTAGCCTATGGTTGTTTATCAAAATTTCGCTTCCTCAGAAAACTGTTCCTTTGATAAAAATAATAACAAATTAAAAAAAATAGTGAATTCCTTACAAAGAAATAATTCCATTATAAAAATGAGATACAATCAGTTTTTCCATGCAGAAAGATGAGTTAAAATACTAAGAGTAGAGTGTTCGAATTTCTTTTTAAATTCAATGTTATGCCGTCTTATCAATGGCGGAAGGCCAAAATTCTGTGACAGAAACATGTCATAGCAAGATCTGGCCCTCCATTTAACATGGTGACACCATTTAAGAACAATACCATTATAGATTAGTGATGAGAAAGGAAATGACTCCTTTTTCAAGATTCATTAGACTACTCCAGCCTTAAATTAATTAGCTACCTGTTGCTTTGGCGAAAATCATATCCAAAGCCAAAAAGTGTCTTCCCCTCTTCAAATCCCCACTTACGCATTTCAACAATCATGTCATGGAAATAATACACACCATCACTTCCAATCATCTGCTCAAACGAATCATATACGATTCATGAATAAATTGATTGAACATCTGTATTGCAACTCAAGCAATCAGTATAAAACAGGCATACCAAGTCAGGGTCCAAAATATCAATTGCATAGAGTCCATGCCTGTCTTCAGGAACCGTGATTCTTGAATTTGGATCCATGGACTCAGTTTTTCCTGGTTTCAAAGAAAATTATTGTAGATGTTCAGATCACCAAATTCAAAGTTTCTCATGGCACACTTTTCAACACAAAACACATTATTTCAGTAAAGAAATAACTAAACTGGACAGGCACAGAAGCTTGGATACGCACAGGCGTTAAAGAGATAAGAGCATACATTGGGGCCATTTCGAAGAGCTTCTGCAGAGCTTGCTTGGAGTTATCATATAAAAACTCAAGCTTAAAATGTAAGGTTAACAAAGAAGTAGCCCAAAATTTAGTTAAGCTTTTGAAAGTGGCTCCCAAGCTTTTTACTTAGCTTTAATTTGCACATCAAATTCGTGAGTCAAGTGACATTTTCATGTCAATAACATAAATATATAACTCAGAAGCTACTAGTTCTAGCTTTCGTTTGATGCGAATCAAATCCTGCTACATGTTAAACCAAACATACGGTCAACGAGTTTCAAGGGGAAGCTTCAAAAGGCATAAGCTCTGACTGTAATAACTCTTATCAAACAAACACTTAATTAAGCTGTTTATCCACATACGTCTTTGTTCAATCATACAATTTCTTGCTTCTCTGTCTAACTGTAGTCATTAATTAATTATTGGAAAGGGAGAGAAAAAGAAGCAAAGCACAATTCGGCGTTTTACCAGATAAACCGGAAATTTTACTTTTTTTTTTTTTTCAAAAGAAAACAATAACACACACGCTGACCACATTTAACACTTTTACTTTTCTTTAATCCGAAAACGTCTTTAGATAAATAAGCAACAGGTGCAACTAAAGAGCATCAGTTTCAACTTCAAACGCCCTTAAATTTTGTGAAATGAAAATTAGGTCTACCAGTGGAAGGATCATAACGAGACCAAAGCTTGGTCTTCAGCTTGTACTCGGCGCTGAGGAAGCGAACCCAAACGCGTTCCTCGCTCCCATCGGCGTCGCTAACGGCGTTTAAAATGGAGCCTCCGACACCGGGAATCAGCAAAACGGGGTCGAGATTAGGGTTGACGAAGGCGTCTGGCTGCGGCTTCTTGATCAATTTGAGCCACAGTTCAACGGATTGGAGAATTTCACCCAACAAGATCGCCATCGGGAATCGCAAATTAGGGTTTGAAATGGTTGGATGATTTGGGGAAGGTGCTGTATATAACGTAAAGGGGGTTATTTTCTTCCCGATAAGTGTTCCAGCACAGCCCTACTTTGCACGGAAGGTTCAAAGTTTGAAGGAGAAAAACGATGGCTTGGAAATTGGAAAAAAAATTTATTGATTGCCACTTGTCAGGGTTTATTATGGTTACCATTAATCACTGAATATAAAAACAATAAAGTTATGGATATAGTTAGTAAGTATGTTTCATAAAATGATTTCCTTATATTTTTTTTTCAACTGCATAGTTGTGAAAATTATCGCTTTATTTTTATACCAGAAAAAATTGAATTTTGAATTACATAATATAAAATTTCGTTTTTTACATACATCTGGATTTCATAATAGGAAAAAGTTTCTGAATTCTATAATTTAGAAATTATTTTTAGTTAAATTAAAAAAAAAATCAAATTATATAATTAATTCTTTTAGAAGTTACTTTGAAAACAAATATATTTTTAATAAAAAAACAATTTTTACATTCAGACTGTATAATCTAAAAGTTTTTTTATGATGTAATCTAAAAATCATTTTTACCCGGAATACCTTGAAACATTTTTTATTTAGTTCGACAAACGATAATAAAAGCATAAGCTTCACAATATTCTTAAGAAATCCAACAATGAAAAATGGTAAATAAATGATAAAATTAAATAATAAAATGCTAATTTAATTTATTTAAGCCGTGAATGTTTTTTTATGTTGTCTTTTTATTTATAAAGATGTGATATCATAAATAACTTTTAACTATTATTCTAAAATCTATGAGATCATGTTTATCTTCATATTCTATTCCTCATATGGGTGGTTCCCATGGATTTTATACTTAATCGATGAGTAGTCTAGATTGATGCATTCTAACTTAAACAATTTAAAACTTGTAACAAATGTATATGTGTGCTATTAAAGTCAACTTTGTGAAAATTTTAAAGTTCTTCGTAAAATAAAATTTTAATATTAAAACTTTTAAATGTTGAAGAGTGAATATCGTCATTGTTAGGTCGATGTTAGTTAATAACCATATAATTATTCATATTCATTTTGATAATATATCGTCTATATCTTTTATTTAAATTAATTATATTATTTAAGATGTTTACGTCTTCTCAAGTCTAATCAATAAGTTCACACAAAAAATTAAGATGATATATTTGAACAAAGTAACATTAAAAGATATTCATTAGTATGAAAAAATAAAGAAAAACTAATTTACTTACATGTCAAATTCATTGTACAAAATAAATAATAGGCTACCAGTAAGACAAGTAGACTAAGTTATGTTATCACACATGTTAGTTGTTTAATGATGTGTTTTTTTTTCTAATCTCAATTAAGGTTTTCTAAAAGGTAATTTTTTTATCTCTCCTTGTATAAGAGAAGAGAATGATAAAACAACCAATATAACGAGTACTTATCTTCTGAAACTTTCTGTACTTAATCAAAGGATCTTGAAAAGTGTATTTTAGAAAAGTAGTTCAAATTGGGCACGAAATTTTATATCCTTTTTTAAAAATATTGTTTTAGTCAAACATTTTTATATTTTTCTACGAGGGGTACGAAGAGATTCGTGTGAAAATAATATTTGAAATTTTTTTTGAAAAACCAAGTCAGAAAATATTTGAGTAGATGTCAAAAGTAATTAAGAAGAATTAGTTTTTATGAATGAGTAGAATTTGAAGATTTTTCAAAAACTATATATACTTTTAATGGTTAAAGATGAAGTAATATAAAAAGCACATATCTTTTTGTTAAAACTTCTTTTAAAAAGAATTTTGTTTTTCATTTAAGAAAAAAATAATAAGTTTGTAAGTATTAAAGTTTTTAGATACATTGAATTATGTTACTTTCACACCAATAACTATATATGTGTAAATATATGTATCGGCTACTAAACATTATTATGTGACAGTTTTGAATAGTTATTACTTTAATTACTATCCCTTAATTCTTTTTTATATGTCTTAATCTTAGAAAAAAATTGTTGATTTTTATGTGTCTCTTTAGAATTTCAATAACACATTTACTATTTCTTTTCATATTATACCTTTAATTCTTACATTAATTTTAAATAATTTACACATGTATTTATTGAGATAAACAGACATATAAAATAAAAAAGTTTTACAATTATTTTATTAGAATAATTTTTTTTTCCTAGGTTATGTAAAAAGCCTGAAAAGGTATATAAAAGAAATCAAAGAGAATAATACTACTATTTATGTAATGGTAAGAAAAATCAATTAAAATAAATTAAAAATTAATATTAAATTTTATGAAAAAATAAAACTTAAATTAAGTTTCAAAATTTCTATATATTTAAGTATTTTTAATTAAGTTTTTATTAATTTTTTTATTTATTGAATACTTAAAATTTATTTATTTCTTTAATAAAGTTTGGATGTTTAATTTTTGACGTGATTGTTATCTTATTCTATTATTTTATTTATTTATTTTTATATATTAAAATAGTGAATTTTTGTAATTAATATAAATAATATTATTAATATAAATATAATTTTGGTTACAAATGTGTTGTACAATAATAACACCATCATAGTTTTGAGGAACTTTCATGTTACAACAACTAAAAAATCACTCTTACTACTATTAATATAGGTGACAGTAACAATTTCTTATTATTTAACATATTTTTAATAATAATTTCTTAATAAGATGATAGACAATTGACAAAATAGCATTCACATTCCTCTGTCGATCAAAAAATTAAATATCTGGAATTAAAATTGAAAATATAAAATTTTTAAATAGTTAATAGAAAAAAATTAATTTCTTATGGAATGTAAAAGATTAAAAATTGGTAGATGGGCCTAAAAAAAGTTAAATGTGTGTGATGTGGGACAGTGTGAGTGGATTGGAGTTAAGCAGGCTCTCCCTTGTAGACACGCTATCCAGTTTCAGTCTCGCGTCGAAGCCTTCTTATACTACGCAACAAACCAAATGAAACTTCCTTGCTTGATTTCTGCTTCCACTGATCACACTTACCTCCTCTCCACTAAGGTAAAACACTCTTATCTCTCTCACTTTCATTCTCTGATTTTGAACTCTGTTATGTGTTAAACCAGAAAAAAATCTGACAAGTGTATTGAATTGTGGATTAAAAGGAGAATGTGATGAGGGAAAAGAAGCCAATTCTTCCAAGGGTGAAAGAAGTGAAGTTATTCAAGAACTTGGCTCCTCCTCTTGTGGCTGCTTTTCTTGTCTTATCTCCAATTTCCACCCCTCCATGTGAGTTCGCATCACTCCTTTCCGCTGAAAGCTTCTGCTTTTTGACTCAAACTGCATCACTATCAACATGCAACTAGGGAAATCTAGGTAATGATTTTTATAATAATTAACTTTGAGAGTTATATTGATATTTTAATTGGTAGAATAAATACTTTTTACCTTTTGTTAGAGAGCTCAAAGGGTGTGGTGTCTTAGTCAATACTATATAAAAGACACAAAATAGAGAGGGTGTATGTGTAAGGATGTACATTTGAAAATAATACAAAACATTATCTTTCTGTGATTTCTTTCCTCTTCCAATGTGTGTGTGTCATTTCTTCCCAAAGAAATTGGTACCAAGGACAAGGTTGATTCGTTAGCTGTGGGGTGTGTTCATGGACTGAAGAACCTGAATTTTGAAACAGGAAGAAATGGTGGGTTTAGACAATGTTGTTTCTAGCACTTTATCAGTGTTTGAAGGAAAGAACTTTGATGATTGGAGGGTTAAGATGATTGTCATATTCGGTTTCCAAGATGTAGGAAAAGTGAAGGTGGGATTTCATGAATTAGGAATATATGCTACTCCGAACAGAAGGCAAATAATAAAGAATTCAAGAAACTTGATAGCAAGGCCTAACTCTTGAATCATCAATGTGTTGATGTTACTGTTTTTGGAAAAATATCCAAGCCCACTACAATAAAACCAGTGAGATATTTGGTTAAGACCTATGGTGGTGCTGACAAGACAAAGAAAGTCAAGTTTCTGCCTTTAAGAAGACAATGAGTTGCTCTCGATTAATGATCAAGAACCTGTTGCAGATTATTTCAATAGAATGAAGTCTTGCAAGGAAGAGATCTCAGATCAGCAGCAGGTTGTTGACAAGATCTTGAAAACCTTAGCTCTGCATTTTGATCATGTTGTGGCAGATGAAGAATCCAAGGACCTTGATTCAATGAGTACTGAAGAATTACAGAATTCACCCCTATGAACAAAGAATCAATGAGAGGATGAATGCTGAAAAGAGAAGGCACATGAGCAACCATTACAACTCTAAGAAGTTTAAAAAATAAAGGGAGTTGGAACCAGAGAGGGAAAAAGGAAAATGGAAAGGAGGAAGATTGAATGAATCAACTAGTGGCCAAGATCAAACTACTCAAGATCAGAGTGATTCGACCAACAAAAAATGAATTTTTCAAGGACTCATTTACACGAAAATTTTAATCAAGCATCTGTCAGCCAACACACTCATTTCAGAGACCAGTTAGAATATTTACTCAGACAAAATGTATTTAAGTAGTTTGAGATAAACAAAGTTGGTTGACACACTACTTAATTGGTTAGTAGATTTCGCTCTCGTATATAAGCCATGCTGTAACCGTCTCACCATCAACTTCGCATCACCGATTCTCAATTTCTTTCTTTTTATTCTCATGTGTTGCAAAATTTCATAGTTGCTTAACGATCAAAGAACATGCATTCAAGGGCTGAATGATTGACAATACCTCTATGTTCAGAATTCTGATTCGTTGCTAATTGTTAGTGATTACAAAAGCGGAATACGGTTATAGACTGAAAATTCAGCTCATCTCATGCTTGCTAAGTATTTGTGTGCCTAATTGGCTAAAATCCTTTTACCGTCATTGGATCAACTTAGTGTTTTTCTTCAGCTTCAGCTTGTTTCACTCAAGAACTTGCACGTCTGGACTTAGAAGCTGTTCTAAGGCAATATTTACATGAAATTCATGTTTATTTTATTGTGCCCTGCAGTTTCAAATGCTGAAACCGTAGATATTCACAGAGGAACCACGTTGTTTCGTCAAGCTTGTATTGGATGTCACGATGCAGGTGGAAACGTAATACAACCGGTGAGCATCCCCTTATGCATGGATGACATCTCCTTATGTCCTTGCAGACTCAAATTAATTTGTTCATTGTTCCTTATTCTTTTCCACTATTGTAACTTACAGGGGTCAACTCTATTTACAAAGGATTTACAGAGGTAATTGGAGAAAAACTAGCACCCTCGTGCTGAATTGCAAAAATATGATGGAGAAGGAAAGCATTGAATTTTTTAAACACTTATATTAGTTGAAACTATTGAGTACCAACTATTTCATAAGTGAGTTCTTTGGAACATCAACAAATGTGAATTTAAAATTCACAATTTGTTGGCCTCTAGCAAAAGGTGTAGTAAACTTTTGACTCTTTTTTGATATATCTTTGAAATTATCCAAATGTTACTCAACAGAAATGGAGTTGATACAGAAGAAGCGATCTATCGTGTCACTTACTACGGCAAAGGACGAATGCCAGTAAGTATCTTGTGTAGGTTTAAAGAATGAAATCATTATACACTCAAGTGTGAGTGCATGCATTCACATGTCTTGGAGGAGTTAATTTAAATCATAAATATGGTAGATAGACAGTGAAGTTTAGATTTGGGGTATGTTTCATATGTTAAAGAAAGCTAAAGAAAAGTGAAACAAGCTAATTCATCCTACTACACATATATACACAGTTAATATTTCACTTGATGCATTAATATTTTGTTTTTCGTAATTCATATTTTATGTCTTGCACTTCCTTGCAGGGCTTTGGTAAAGAGTGCATGCCACGGGGTCAGTGCACATTTGGAGCTCGTTTGGAAGATGAAGATATCAAGATATTGGCTGAGTTTGTCAAGTTACAGGCTGATCAAGGGTGGCCAAGTATAGACACTCAAGAAAAGTGATTTAATTCATGTTTGGTTCCACTTATTTTTAGAAAATAATTGTTTATTTCTTCAACTTTTTTTGAAAATAAATGGTTAGTTATTTAGTATTAAGCTGAACCAGACATGCTGAGATTCCCATTAAATAACAATGTTGCAAAATTCCCTATTCTTGGCCAAATGTAATTCATGCTTATAACTTCCAATACTGAATAGCCTCCCAATACTAAGGCCTACTAAGAAAATACCATATTCATCTCAAATCACAATTTAGATCATTCCACCATATCTAGGGGTGTTATGTATATACATCTGCACGACAGAGTTATTCCATTCACAAAAGCTATTAAATTAAATACTAAAAATAAACATTAAACAATAACAAACTAATTTAACAACAGGATAACTAGTTTCTATATTTCAACTGAAATACCCAATAAAATAACGTGTTTTACCTGAAATACATAACAAAAGCTGATTTTTGTTACATAGTTAACTAACAAAAGAACGTTTCGACCCACAAAAATTGATGAAAACTATTGTGTTAACTGTATGTGAAGAGAAAAAAAAAAATAGCATGTGATAGGAAGCCGACTTCATTCCTTTGGTGGTTGCTCATGGTGGGCTGTAGCGGGGACGACCTAAAGTGTTGGTAGTGATGCACTTAGTTCTTTGTGACAAGTGTTTATGATGTAGTTTAGATAAGATAATCCGCAATATAATTTTGGGATTTTGTCTTGTCATGGATTGAATGTTCCAGAAGAAAAATATTGCACTTTAGATAATAGAATTCATAGTTATATAAGTAAAAGTTTTGAATTGCACTCTATAAGAAGAACATTGCATTGGAATCATTTTGTGCTCTCTAAAAGTCTATTTATCAAACTCTCAATAGATTTCTAGGTCATTTAAAGGTTATTTATGACTTTTAGAGTAGTCAATCCGAAAGCTAATGTGACAATTTCGTATTGAGTTATCTAAACTACCTAGAAATTACTATGTATCATCTACTCTACAACTTGTTTTTAACATTTTTCATATTACTTGTTCTACAACTTGTTTTTAACATTTTCATTTTAACATTTTTCATATTACTTGTTCTACAACTTGTTTTTAACATTTTCATATTACTTGTTCTAGAATATAATTTCTTTGATGAAATTTGATTTAATGTGTAATGACTTTATTTCGTGAAATTGTAATGGATAATAAGTTATGGAGTAAAATATTGGAGGAAGTCGACATTGTTTGGTGTGGATGAAGTTGATGATATTATAGAATTTGATTTAGCTATAAATGAAATTATTCAAGGAGATTGTAGTTATGTTTTGATAATGGATGCGGTACATAATGTATTCTTTTATTTTTATTTAAAATATGAGTAAACTACATATACTAATATTGTAATGTATTTGTGTAGGTGTTTGTTATAAAAGATGACTTACTCAATTGGGTCCATAGGGTAACCTTTAAGTTTGAATTTGTCATTGTCATATTGAGGTCAAATACAACAAACAATAAACAATAAAGGTCGACCTATATGTTGTTAGGTTATGAAGGAAATGACAAATATAGGTGTTACAAAAAAGGAGAAACAAAGTCTGAATACAAATGTGCTTATGAAGAAACAAATAAGGTTGTGGGGTTAGGAGAAACCCTAAACGAATATGTAATATTTATTTTACATGCGAATATTCGTTTCTATGTAATATTTCATATATAATATTTATTTTAAACACAAATTTTCATCCTTATGTAATATTTATTTTACATACGATTTTTCATCCTATATAATACTTTTTGTAATGCAAAACCTCAGTTGTAAACGTCACATCCAAGTGACAGACATGCAAAATTTTTCAATGATTAGGATGTGAAGTAGTGATGACACATTTTACTAATGTGATGATCATTTCACTAATTAACATATACAAATTTGTGGTCTCCTAGTGCTTCTTCTCGATAAATGCAAACAATAATTCCTCATACATAATGTCATAACTACTACTGCAAAGGGGTAACAATCCAAAATTCTTTACAACAACCTCAATAAGACACCACATTAGTTTGCATTTATTAGACACCAACTTCAACTCTCCATAATCATACAAATTGTCCATAATAAATATCTTATTACGAACAAACTCAAAATATAATAATAGGATAATTATAATTTCAACAAATATAGATTCTTACCTCCATTCCATAAATTCTAAGCAATGTGATTTGTCCATTTTGTCAACAAAGAAAAATGTTTGCGACGTCTGGGAAATACTTGTATATCCTTTACACATCTATTTTCCTCATCTTCATAACTAAAATTTACTAGTATACCTCACTTTTTCCTTCATTTTAAGAACATATGTCTTTGATGTTGATTGGGTTGACAACAATCACTCTTCTCCTTACCATATTAATTTACATAAAGAAAAAAAGTATATTAAAAATAATAAAAAGAAATGAATTTTGAATTACTCAATCCAAAATGCATTTTAGTTACCTAATTCTAGAAATAATTTTCAGATAGATCAATCTAAAAAACCGATTCAGGTTTCATATAAGACTATGAAAAATCGTTTACATATTACATAATCCAATAAGTGTTTTAGATTGATTATGTTGTAAATGTATATATTATTAACATTTTAATAATTTTATCGGAGTTATTAGAATATATTTTTAGATAGATCAATCTAAAATGTGCATCCAAATTTAGTAATTTAAATAGTATGAAAACTACACAATATCCCTAAAGTAATCATAACACTGAAATAATATAAAATTATAGCATATAAAATCTTATCTTTTCAGCACGACTGTAAAATAAACAACAATTGTTGATATAATTTAGTTTCTACTTGGGGAAAGGGGTATTTTGGTCCTTACACCTACATGAGGTGCATGGTGAAATTATGGGGGTGCTGGAAGAAGGAGTCTAGCTAGCCCCTAATCCAGGGGCCCACTTGCACAAATGCTGAATCTCCTTTTAGTCCTCTCGACAAAGCCATACGTGGGTGTTGCTACCTTTTGATTGTAATGTTAAATACACATAACCAATGTAAAATAATATACATTTTTTTTTTCATTGAATACTCAGAAAAATGGAGAAATGGTAACTGTCCCGTTTAGGTTGGTGACCAAAAATTGGACTTGCTCTTGATAGATAACACATGAATAATGAAAAGGTTAGGAGTCAAAATGAGCCAAGCGTGGGGTTAATACTTAAAAGGACGATTCTCACTAAAGCCGAGATTAGATTATGACATACGTGAACAGAGATCCCAAAACATTAAACAAAGTCTATAATGCTCACAAATCACGCTATGGCTACACATAGCTCCACCTTTTGTGCTCTTATCTAGCCCTTATAACCATAAAAATATTGTTAAAGATTCCCACAGCAAGAGCAATGGTCCTCCCTACTCCCAACAACTAACCCTATAATCAACACGGGACAAACTAGATATCTATTCATTTCTCCCATGCGCAAGTGTAGAGAAAAGTCAAAAACTAGACTAATCAAGACCTATTGCTGCTGCTACAACTTGTCACTTTATACTTTGTTGCCATGTGCCACTTTGTGCTTCACATCATGGAAATTCCCTCACGGCAAGGGTTCTTCATCTTAGCATATGATCCATTTCAAAATGCCTGATTCTTCACGAAACAACTTGTGTTTTTATTTGCATTTCTTTTGGTTGAAGCAGAAAAAGGTGGTGAGTTAATAAGTTTTAATATTTATACTACAAACAGCTTTCCATCGTCATTACATGATTTGCAAATTTAGGTTAGTTTTCAGTCTATTGGTGGTAGATGCTTCTTTGATCTTCATTCCCTTCAATGAAACAAAGAAGTAATGTATTTCTCATTTATATTCGACCAACGTAATTAATATATTTAAGATTAAATTAGACTTAAAATTAATTTTGTAAGATTGATTCAAGTTTAAAATTTACTTTTTAATATAATATCAAAATTTAATAAAATTATTGGGTTTATCATATCACTCACTTTTAAATTATACTTAAATATATAATTTCATGTCTCCCTTAAAAGAAAAAGGTACAGACCTCAAGTAATATTTAAAGAAAAAAATTTATTATTTATAATAATTTAATCTTATTTAAATGAAATTGTCTTTAATTTAAAAATTATATGATATATAAAAGGGAAATAAATATTTTTTAAACCATATTTCTTGATCTCCACATTCCATCTAAGCTGAATTGATGGAACATAAGATGAGTCCTTTTTCTTATTCTTTATTAAGAGTCTGTAATATTCAGAAAGAGTCACGTACTTTTTACAAACTAGCTTAAAGAAGACAAGAACAGTAAAACCTATTTATCAAATTTAATGGAAAACTAATATCTTTGTCCAATTTTCGGAGATCCAAGTCTAATCAAATCAATTTCCCGTATTTGACATAACACATGGTGCCTTTATGGTGTACTTACTTGAATGCATTTAGAGGAAAATAATATGGGAAAGAAAGAAATTGAATAAATCTAAGTAAGAAATAAATGGTATCAAGAATTTCACCGATCAAATTAATGAGGCATAAAAAATTGGATGGAAAGAAGTTTAACATTTGTTTTTCTAAATACTATATATAACAAAAAAATAATTAATAATTTTTATGTTATAAAAAAAAAGTTTAATTTCTGGTTAAATTTAATTTTTATGCATTATTCATCCAAATAAGTAAAGAAAAATTATACGTGCCTTTTCTCTTTTAGTTTTATACATACAAAAATACATCTTTCCTGTTTTACTTTTATTGTTTATTTAAATCCTAACCCAATCAAAACATTATAATCAAGCAAATAAATAATTGTTAAGAAAACAAGAAACTGTCCATACAATTTTCGATAATCTCTACATGTCTATTCTCTTTCATTTTTTTCTTAAGGGGCACTATTCCCAATGCACGCTCTTTGCCTACCAAAAACCCATATTAAATACGTAGTGTCGCTATCTTAATTGTTTTTGTTTTTTTGGAAAAGCAATTTGTATTATACTAATTTTTTTCTGTTTGTTTATACAGAAAAATAGAACCCAAGAAAAGCTTTTCTCCTCAATTTAGAAGTAGGAATTAATAAAGGGTAATATTTCTCTCTTTTCATTTATATTTTTAAAAATTAAATATTTTTATTAACAGAAGTGTTATGTTAAGAAAAGTAATGAAGTACATATTTTTACTTGGCATACAACTACTTTTTCATGCGTTTTATTTATTTTCTTCTAAATTCTTCTCTACTTATCAAAGAAGTGGATTTAGATAATATTTTCTACTATAATATCTATTCATCCAAATTCAACATAATTGTGGGTCTATCTTTCTATTTTCATATTTATCATTATTTTAGTTCTAATCCAAACATAAAATTAAGAAAACAAAACTATTACTTAAAATTTATTAAATCACCAAATACTATTTTGTCAAAACAAAATTCTATTAAAGAATTTAACAAATGTCAATAATTAATATCATACATAATTTATTATATAAAGTAAGGGAAATTTGCTTTTTTATTGCACCCGAAATATGATAAATCCACACCACATGATCATTAATTTTATATTAAATAATGTATAGTTTTGAGTTAATTAATAATATTTATTTTGAGTATGTTTATTGTGGAGAAAACTACAAAATCATTTGCAGTGGTGGCTCAAGGTTTTAGAAGGCCTAAAACGAATAGAAAAATGAGGTTTTTTTAAATTAAAAAATAATTAAAATGATATTTTTATCTAAAATTTATTTTTTAAACTTTTTGTGATGCAAAATTATCTATTAAATTATCATAATTAATTTTGTTTAAAAAATATTTTTTAATAGACAATAAAATTAATCCATTTAATCTTTGTTGAGACATTGTTGATCTTAAATAAGATTTGATTAGTTTAAGTTTTGAAAAACTCCTTTCAGCTGAAACAACTCATACTGGAATTGTTAACGTTATTTATATGCATTTGGAAAAGAATTTATTCTTTTTATATAATTAAGAATGTCAATTGATTTATTATTTTCCAATCCTATAATCTCCTTTAAGATATTTAATTCTGAAAATAAATTTAAGCCATCAAGATCCAATAAATTATCATGTTTCAAATACTTTTCATTCAAATATAATTCATTTTTTTTTGTTTATTTTTATAAATTTATCCATAATCCCTTTTTGTGATTCAACAAAAAGTTCAACTCTTATTTTTTTTTTGAAATTTTGAATAACCCGATTCAAATTTTCTAGTTGCCATATTTGTATAATTTTATATAAAATTAAAAATTATAATATATATCACACTGAATATAACTTATAAGTATATAAAATAAATCTAAGTTAAGAAGATAAATTGGGATCAATTGATCAATCTCATATTATTTTTACCTAATATTGATGTACTCAAAAGGAGTCAAAGTGAACACAAACTCTTCCTCAATCAATTTAATCAAAGTCCAAGTAAACACATGGGCATAAATGCAAACTATAGAATGATGAAATGAAAGAAATTTGAAATTGAAAACAAGTTGAAATAACATTATAGAAGGAACAAAGAGACAAAGGAATAAAAGAGATAAGTGAAGAAAAAAGGAGAGAGATGGAACAGTCAGACAATGATATGATATATAAAGAGATTATATAGTTGGAATATAGAAAAAAAGATAAATTAGAAAGTTTTGAGAAAGATTCCTTAACTGTTCACTTTTTTTTAATATTATTAATTTATTATAAGAAAGTTTCAAAAATATTATTCATTAAATAGTATTTATAGTACCAATATAAATTTAAAGTCATTAAATAATATTTATAGCACCAATATAAACTAAGTCAGTTAAAATATTTAAATTTTTAATTAAAATTTTATTAGTATAATTTTAAAATTAAATATTTTTTATTTTATAATAATATGTGAGTATTAGAATTTTTTAGGCCTTTGAGGCCTTGAGGTCTAAAGCATATTAAATATTTTTGAGGCTTTTGTGGCCTTGAGGCCTAAAGCATATTAAAATTTTTTAAGGCCTTTGAGACCTTGAGGCCTAAAGCGGTTGCTTTACTTGCTTGGGCCTTGAGTCACCCCTAATCATTTATAGAAGAAATTCAAACTTTGGTAAGTTATCACATTGTTTTGTCTTATATAACTCATTCTAAAAGTAAGCTTATAACATGACACAAATTTAATTTGAATCTATTATATTGTCTATAAAATTATCAATGTATGTGGACTTTCGAATCCCTATAAAGACACTAAGACTACAAATTAACTATACATTGTTATATGTTAAAAATGATGTCTTGGTATAAGAAAAAGGATGAGTGAAACTAAAGTTAATTTGAAATATAAAAAGTTAAATGTAAAAGACATCAGTTAGAACACTACCCGTTCATGATATAACTTTGACATACTACAAAAGATTAGTACAATAATTATAATTGTCTTATTCAAAATACTTATACATCAAAGGTTTTGTTATGCATAACAAATTACTTTATCTAAAATATCAATTTGATTTGCATGTGTCTCTTATTAAGAAAAATACTAATTAAGCTAACATAAGATGAAAGTATTTAATATGTAAGTTTTTTTTGTTTAACACTCAAGATTTGATGATAACAAAAAGACAATGTCAATGTGTCTATAAAATTATTTATTGTACAATAAGCTTAAACAAAATATTCAAGGTGATATTTGTAAAAGTTGTGTTGGAATAATCTTTTATCATGAAGCATCAGAAGAATGCAAGAAAACGAAGTAAGAAGAAGATAAAGAAAAGTAAAAAGAATACTAAGAGAAAATGCTCAAGAGTATTCTTAGTTTAGTGTAGCTCCAAATTCTAAGATATAAAGAACAAACATCTATTTAAGAACTTAGACAGACAACCTTGATATAACACCTATCAAAAAGCATTTCCTATGTTAGCATTAATCATAAAATGACTTAAGTCAAATAGAACAAATGAAACCTGAACAATATTTTATGCTATCTACATCCCTAAGATGTAATAACATCTAACTTCATACAATGATTTTCTCATAAAGATGTTGACACAAGTGCCAAATATAAACATGAGAAATTCTATAATAAAAAATTCAAAGGATATTAGAAAAAAGTCACAACCCTAAAGAAAAACACTAACAAGAAATGACTCCAGAAGCATGTATCCATCAACGATATTTTTGGACACCTATACAAGGAAATCATCAAAATGTTGATGAGAATAAGAAGAAGAAAAGTATTGAGAGATATAATCAATGTTACACGCACTAGATATAAAATGTTAAAAGCCTTAAGTGTAAGAACAAGAGTTAATCTTTTAAACAACTAAGTTATAGAAAGAAGTCTAATTATAAATCCTTCTCTTGTATGTGCAGTTGCTCTCTAAGAGCAAGAAAACTCTATATTTCATATTTACTCGACTTAGTGTCAAATTTTGTATAAACAACTTTATTGTTGTATAACTTGGAAATGCTTTGTATACTTAGCTTGGAGATGTGTTGTATACTTGATGCTAAACTTAGGAGGAGAGGCCTTGTGTATTCAATTAGTTAGGAGTGACTTTATGTACTCGATTGGAAGTCAAAAGTGACAATGATAATACTTGTAATTTATCTCGAATAGTAGAATCCATTATTGTTTAGCTTTGGAGAACTAGATGTATCCTTATTTGGGGGAATTGTAACATTCTGAAATTTATAAATAATATTATTATTTTTGCCATAATTTTAGCTTTAAAGCAAAATATAAATTTGTGGAAAACACTTGAAAATTTGTTCACACTGTTGAAAATTTTGGATAACACTCTTGCAGAACGTCTCAATATTATTCCAACATATTAATATATCTTAGTTGGATTATGAATTATCTCGATAGGATTCCTAGTAATCATATATTGAATTTCCATTATGATCAAACACATTTTGGTTAAATACATTAAACATTTCATCTCGATATTATTCCAACCCATCATAGTCTCGATGTTTTTTTTACCTAAACATGAAGACCTTGAATACGTCAAATCTTTACCTAGATAAAAAATAGTTGTGAACTCGTTTTCATTTGTTCTCATACAAGTCTTAAAAGAGTCTTCATCGCACTATGTCACTCTTCGATCTTTGGTTTTTAGTTTTTGATTTAGGCAAGGCGTATCAATCTTCTACCAAAGGTATCAGCCTTCAATAGAGGTTTCAACACTTGATCAGGTGGGGATACCAGTTCTTTTATTGAGGTATATTAGGCATAGAGCCAAGAATATCTCATATTATCCATGCTCTTGATTTCGATACAATATCTCGGTACAAGATCTCATAGGACTACCTTTCAAACTCGATACAATACATCATATAATTTAATTCATTTAAATATCAAATTTATTAATTTTAAGTCAGCTTATCTTTACTAAATATATCATAAAAAACTAATAACTAAAATATAATTAGATTCTAATTAAAAAGATCTATTAAACAATTAAGAAATTAAAAATGTCATCCTATTAAATTTACTCAAGAGCAAAACAAAAATGAATTAAGATAGTGTGACGATGAAATAGTATTCCTGTCAATCTTTTTATTATAAGAAAAACATAAAAACTATATAAGCTTATCTCTTAAAAAGATAAAAATTTTGAAACATTTAATGCTAAAGATAATATAAGTTTCACTTCTTATCATCTTACCATGTCACATCATATTTTTTAAGTATGTCATCTTAACCTTCACAAAATAAAAAAAATAAACTTGGCCATCAGAATCAAATTGAGTCACAACCTAACAATTAAAATAATCCTTAAGACATTATTACATAACAACCTATAAAGAGAAGACATGTGTCACAAATTCACAAGTTCTGTACAGAAAAATAGTGAAAAAAAACTGAGAAAAAGAGAAAATAGTGAAAAAGAAAACTTTAAATTTCCAAATCAACATGTAAGGAAAAAGAAATATGTATATATGCTATCTATTTTTGTATTTCCACTAAGGTACTCTTAAGTCTCATCTCCTTTAATTATTTCACAAAGTTTTATTATAGGTACATTTAATTACTGATTTTGCTAAATTAAATTATTGAATAAATTTTCAGGTCTTTATTCTGACTGGATTTTTTTTTTTAATTTTGTTAACTGTTCATGCACAAACTTTCTTGCACTAATTCTTAATACATTAATTTCATTATTATCTTTATGGGTCACATGATCATCTTATATCTAATTGAAAAACTAGCGGGTGGAAGATTAAATATTTAGGGATTAAATGAATAGAAGTTATTATCATGTAAGATATTATTTCAAATGTTATTCCCAGTGTTTTCAATATATCTTTTATTAATATCTCTACAAATAATTGCTTCTAATTGACTAAAAGGCTTAATTAATTTATTTATTTCTTTTTTCTATTTGACACATATGAATGTAATTGAAAATATATCAGAACTCAATGGATGTTCTAAGTAGATATTAAAATAATAGTAATTAATGTAAATAAATGTAGGGTGTAAGGTTTGTAAATAAGAATGAGTTGTGTAAAATATAAATTATATATGGACCTATCTTAGAAAAAAAAAATGCATGATAAATGATATACAGCTTAAGTTCAGTAAAACATATACACTGATTTTGAACCGATTAGTCTCATGGTTGTTGTTAATTAAAGAAATTTTTTCTGGAGTCTAATTTAAAAGTGATTTACGCTGCAATATATGTACAATATATATATATATATATATATATATATATATATATTACTAGAAAAACAGATTTTTTTATTCGATAATAAAGCAACAGTCTGAATATTAAAACTGCCGCAATTTTGTTTGAAATTGATGGATTACTGCTCAATTTAAACGTGATGCTCACAATTTCCTCACGTTTTCAAAATACACATGTAACACCACTAGATAGGCATAGCAAGACAAGTAGGACAACTTGTCTTATCCTCACCCGATTTTGATTAAAAATATTAAAATTAACTTATTTTATTTTGATTAAAAATATTAAAATTACTTTATTTTATTTTTATTAAAAAATATTAAAATTAATTCATTTTGGAGATGACACTCTTGTGCCCTTTTCTCTAAAAATTCGTGGACGTATATTTATAAATATAAATATATAAAATGTATTTTATTTTATAATATTAAAATATAAATTAATTAGTTTAATAAATAAATAATTTAAATAAAAAATAAAGATTAGAAATATACATTTAACTAAAATATAATTTAGTTTTTAATTTTTATTCCAATTTTTTATAATTTGTATGTTGCATTAAGATATAATTCATAACTTATGTGATTTTTATAACATTGTACAAGTAAACTAAAATTAAATAAATTGTAAACGGTTCCCATTAATTTTCTCGAACCTGAACAAAATTTGGACGGCTTGGATGTCAATACTTTGATATATATAAAGAAAGAGATCCATTCTCTAACATATTTCTTTCATTCCTTTTCAATCTGTCTGTAATGTTTTTTTTTTTTTTTTTTGTAAAATTAA
>Ga0209700_104032_pt1 | contig 27166 bp, 20 predicted proteins | sample SiratroredBW_FD_187528 | JGI IMG/M metagenome (GOLD analysis project Ga0209700, IMG submission 187528) | Root nodule microbial communities of legume samples collected from California, USA - Siratro red BW (SPAdes) (version 2) | ecosystem: Host-associated > Plants > Roots > Nodule | place: USA... | reverse complement strand
TTTTTTTTTTTTTTTTTTTTTATTTTTTATTTTTTTATTTTTTTTCAGAATTTGTTTAATTTATTATTTTTTTCTATTTCAAAAGATATTTATGACAATTTTTGTCCACATATGTTATATATATGTTATATGATTAATCAAATAACAAAGTGATGATGTATTCTTTCAAGTGATGTTCTTATTTTATTAAATGATTTTTAAATTAAAATATATTATTTTAAAATATAAAAAATAAAAATTAATAAAAAAAGGGAAAAAATCAATAACAATATTATGAAATAATAATAATTGGATTACTATGTAATACATTTTTGTATGGGGGGTGTATCGGGTTAAGATGGCGGAAAACCGGGTTCGGACAGGAAAACCGGGTTCGGATACCCGAAAATACATTCTGGTAATGGAGCGAAACAGGCTCGTTTGGCGCGAAAACAAAATCCCTTAAACAGATTTGTAGTGTTTATATTCTCAACCTTTTCATTTCTTCCCCAAAACCAATTTTTCTTTATCAGAATTTGTGTTTATATCTGTCCAACCCATTCTTTTCTTCATCTACTCTCCCACACACCTCATCATAACAAATAGGGTTAAGTTCATTTATTTTCACCGCAGATCTTAGAGGTTCCAAAATTCCAAATTTGTTATCAAAACTCAGAGCAGGGTTTGGGGAAAAGTGTTAGCGGTGGAAATGGCAGCGCCGACGGGGGCCATGGCCGGGGACGCCGACCACCTTACTACTCCGCCTCGTCCTCTTTCTCAAGATCCGAAATCGAATCGCTCCACCACCACTCCGCGGAGCCGGAAGAAGCTTCCATCGGCGCTGCAAAACCTAAATAGTGCTGAGGAGAAGCAAGCTTACATCGAAACCCTAGAGAAGGAGCTCGACGCGTTGTTCCGCTACTATAAGGAAGCCGTGGCTGAGAAAGTGCGCATCGAACTGAGCCAGTGCGGCGGTTCGCGAAACGCCGTCGTGGCGGCTCTGTTGGAGGAGAGCGACCTTCCGCTGTCGAAGCTTGTTGACGAGATCACCGACAAGTTGAATGGCGAGGTCGGTAGCGGCGCAATCGTGCTGGCGGACCCGGTGACCCACGCTACTGTGAAGAGTAGCGTGTTGTTTGCGGGACAGAGAGTGACTTACGGCTTGCCTAATGCCGATGCTGATGTATTGGAGGACTACGCTGAGTCGTGTCTCTGGTGTTGGGAGGTGATTGTGAAGATTATCTTGAATTTTGGTGCATTAATTGTTCAATCTTATAACATGCATGCCAGGACTTATCATTCAAATCTAATTGAGACTTGTTTATACTTACTATATCGGTGATGCAGACCAGGGATTTGAAATTGATGCCGAAGTCTGTTCGAGGACAGCTTGGTGTTCGACGCATGTGCCGGAAGAAGATCCATGAGAGGATTATGGCTGTTTCTGGTAATGTGCTCCTTACTAGTTTAGTTAGTTTTGGTCGTTGAATGTACTTTGATTATAATTAAGTTATTTATTTTTCTTGAAAGTAAGAATCTGTGTTTTTATTCTTGCTGTTGGTATTGTGGCTGTAATTATACTGAAGCTTGCCATTATTTACATTCGTAGTTGGTGTTTCATTGTATTTGGCCTTTCCAAGAATTATTTATTTGATCAGGTTTTGGGAATGAGGTTGTTTGCTTCTTTAACAAGAATTTTGTTAAAATTGTTTTATTTTTATTTTTTTCAGAAATGATAGCAACTCTGAAAAAGCTAGAGAGTGAGCCAAATTACAATGATGCCTTGAAGAGGGCATCGACAAAGCTCAATAAAGCTTTTCCTGAGGCAGATATCCGCTTGTTAGTGGATAGTTCGTTGCAGAAAAACAGTGAAGACATGTACTTGACACTTCCTGACTTTGGTTGTCTCAAATATTTAAATGTCTGTGATGATTGATTTAATTTTCTAAAATGATTGTAGGGACAAAAAAAGAGCAAATCAAGAAAATAAATTGCTAATGAAACAGCTGGAGAGAAATAGAAGAGAAGCTGAGAAAGAGAAAGCAAGCATGCACAATGAACTGCAAAGAGAAACACAGCCCAGTGTAAGTGTTGCTATTTTGACCCTGCTATTTGTTATTTATAGCTGAAATTGCTTCTTTCTTGATGTTGCTCTCATTGGCAGTGCAATCAAATTTTATATATGTTCAAAATGAATATTTCTACTAGCTAACAGCATCGTAATAGTCTGTTGCATCAGATGGTATTTGTTATGACCTATGATGCGTGGATATGATATGAATCGGATATAGTGGTATGCCCATTCTTAAAATTCAGGATATGATGCTTTTATAAGAATTTATTAAAAAAATTTTGAATTCAAAATAGATTTATTAGACATTGATATTTTTGCAAGTATATAAGTGTAATTGCTAATCAAATTTAATTTTCAAAAGAACTGTTATATATCTTTTGTTCTATATAATAAAAGTGTATAACAAAAATATTTAGTACATATAATATTAAAATGAAAGATACTTATTAAAATAGATAATGTAACAATGAACTGGTTTAGACAGAGAAGAATAAAAATAAAAATATTATAATATATAGTACAACAATACAGCTTTAGGATAAAGAATAGAAATATTATTATATACTATAACTGTGAAGTATGTTTTACACTGTAAGGATTAACATAATAGTGACATAAAAATTTATTACTTCTTTAAAAATTAACCTGACACTAGAAATTGCAAGTTGCGGTGACCTTGTTGGAGTGAAAAACAGACAAATAACTTATATTAAAGAAGTATTAAATATTAACTTGAGAGTGAAAATTGAAATGCAGGGTGATGTTGGTGCAGTTCAAACATTGACAAAATTAGATTATAAAGGCATAATTCAAACGCATTTTGAATAAATAAAAAAGAAAAAAAAGTACCGCTTTGATCTCTGTGTTCAGGGACCCAAATGGGTAATTGAGCAGCTCTAAATCTGGTGATACAGCAGCACTACCATGTAGAGCCATTGGAATTACAGTGTTCACGAGTGCCAATGGAGAGACCAGAGAACATCTGATGATGTATTGGCAAATTGTTTATTTTCAGAAAATCACGTGTCCGAATGAATCTATAGATTGTATTGGACAATGGACACTGATCGCACAAGTATCCCTTTTGTATCTGAGAGTATCAGTATCAGAGACACAGGGCCAAAAAATGAAGTATTGGTGCATCTGCTGTTATAACTCAATAGTTTATATATATATATATGTATGTATATATGTATATATGTATATATGTATGTATATATGTATATGTTAATTCTTTGTTTTATGACTGAATTCATGTGATGAAAAATTGAAATAAGATTGATGTTTTGTTTATTAAAGACTTTATTTCTTCAACTACTTGATTCTTTCAGGAACCGGATTTACAATTGTTACAAGGTCAGGCAGGAAATGATGAGATATGTTCTGTAAAGAAGCAACCGCAAAAGAAGCAAGTAGAGGAAACAAAAAGGGAACAGCGACGCCGAGAGAAAGCTGAAGTGGAGTTAAAGAAGAAGCGTAGTTTAGAAAAGCAAGCCTCACTTATGGAGCGTTTTCTGAAAAAATGTAAAACTAATTCCTCATCTGAGAATGACAAAGTTTCAACCAAATCAAATGCATCTGATTTGTCAAGCGCCAAGAATGAAAGTTTGTATGAGTCAGCTACACTTTCAATGGATAGTACTCTCGCGTCAAGTAGTGATGTAACACTTGAGGATATTCGCAAGCAAGTGTCTTTCAAAATTCTTTTTTACACTTTTCTGTTTTCAGATCTAACTAAAAAAGTGTTCACTTTTCAGGACTCACTTTTCTTCATGGCGCTCTTTAGGACAATCAATTCGCTCAAACAGAAAACAGAACTGGGGCTTACGTCAAAAGCCTAGGACTGAAGCTTTTAAGGAGCTTAAGCTGACAGCTATTAAAACTGATGTTCATGATGATGAGTTAGACATGGAGAAACACGTGGACGGATTGGGTGAATATGGTTCTGATATCAGTTCAAGTCCAGTGAATGCAGATAGTTCTCTTCATGATGGCAAGAAGTACCGTCGGGCAAGACAATTATTTCAGTTTGACAAGTCTCATAGACCTGCCTTTTATGGTGTTTGGGCTACAAAAAGGTTAGATTGTGCTTCATAAATGGATTTTTTATTTTGACTGTTCGTCTAAAGTTTTGTTATGCAGATATTGTCACTGTTATCAGAGGCTCTCTTGTTGATTTGATTAAATGCCTATTAATGATTACTTTAAAGCTAGTATCAATAGTAATTTTGCTTTTGAATGTTATGGTGTTTATTTTCAGTATTTTCTTGTTTGAGATTGCTTATGTGTATTACAATATGTATTTCTAGTCATATTGTTGGACCACGCCATCCGCTAAGGAAGGATCCAAGCCTGGATTATGATGTCAGCAGTGATGAGGAGTGGGAAGAGGTGCATTGATTTTTTTTTTTTTTATTTAACTGAATTAATTTACAATTGGTGCCATCCATCTGCTAACAACATTCTGTCTGTTTTAGGAGGAACCTGGTGAAAGTCTTTCTGATTGTGATAAAGAAGAAGAGGACTGTCTAGAGGAATGCTCAAAGTCTGATGAAGAAAGTGAAGATGGGTTTTTTGTACCAGATGGCTATCTCTCCGAAGATGAGGTATAGTATAGTCTTGGTGTTTGTTCTGTAATCAGTTTGTGTTTGTTATGATAATGTTTTGCATTTCAATGATTCTGAGATGAGTGATGTTTAGACCTTTTGATGTCTCAATATCCATGCATGCTGTGCATTTCTTTATCTGCCTATTGCAAGGGCTAGGATAGGTGCATGATCAAGGGCTTGTTTTATTTCACCTAGAACAGTTGTACGGGTAAGAGGCAACTGTTTTTGAATCTTAAAGCCACCACAACTGATTAGTCAAATTTCTTTTATTTATATATAGGGTGCACAAGTGGACAGAATGGAAATAGATGATGACATTGACGGGAATGGTGGCTCATCTAGCTATAAGAATAACGTAGAGAGCGAGGAGTTTTGTGCTTTACTTCGGCAGCAAAAATATCTAAACAGTTTGACAGAGCATGCTCTCCGGAAAAATCAACCCTTGATTATATCAAATTTGATTCGGGACAAGGACTGTTTTTCGGATCACAATATTAGTGGTATTTCTAAGCTGGAGCAGACGTGCTTACAGGCCTTGAGTATGTACGTAATTCCTGGCAGCTCACATGTAGAAATACCCATAGATGAGGTGCAAGAGGAGGAGCAAAAGGTCCGTCTCTCTACTGGTAAAGGTGGTGCTAGTGCAATATCTGGTGTTGTTGCCATTCCTGACTCAGACCTACCCATGATTGTAAGTTATGCGTTTGAGTTGGAATTTTCATGTATCTATCACGTTGTGTGTGTAGTTTGCTAGACTCAATGTAGTGAAGTTGGTTGATGGAACAATCAATCATGATGTCAGTTGAGAAGACACTTGCCGGGTGCTGGGATTTGGGAAAGCTGCCCTTTTTATTCTCTCCCACCTTTCATTTTGTGGGTAATTTTATGGCATAACATGCAAGTTTATCACTTTACAAAGGTTTTGTTAACTTTTCAGGTGACCACCATTCAAAGTTGTTCTCAAGGTATGAATAAAGTACTAGTGTCTTTGCAACAGAAATTCCCTTCTGTTCCTAAGTCCTTGATGAAGAATAAAGTGCGGGAAGTAGCTGACTATGTTGATAACCGTTTGCAGGTTAGTTTGGTGGAGATCTCACAATCTAGCAATTGATGCTAATTATTATAGTGAAAGTCATTAAAATTAACGGTTAAGTATAATTTGCAAGTACATTTATATTACCCACCTCACAACTGTATGGATGTATGAATCAAGCACATTGATACCAACTAAACTTTTTACAGTTGTGATATATCATTTCTTCCCTGAAACCCTTAATGCTACTATCTGTGGATAGTAGTCACATGTCCTAACATACATTTGACCCATAATGAACTTGGGTGGTTAAATATGGAGTGGACATGCCAATTGTCTTAACCTGGTTGGGCCCCTTAACAATTGATTTTACGTTGAATTGGATTCGTATCGAGTTGTGTTGAACCAAAGCCATCTGATAACTTGCAAATCTAGTATCTATTTATTCATCAGGATGGCATTAGGTGACTGTTTTTTATCATCATTTGGCAAAGGGTTGAATAAATTCCCTCTCCATGATCAAGAAATGGTTCATAAAGTTAATGGGGTGATCCTCTACCATTTTTTTTATCCTGCACACTCTTAAGAACATATTTTGACTGATTTTTCCTTCCAACGATGTGCGTTCTAGTCCTGATGTCAGTCTGAATGAATATATAATACCAGTCACGTTCTTAATAAATTTTTCTGGCTCATTGAGATGCCGAGCTGTAAATGAATTTGCGCATCACGACCTAAAAAGCCAATGCTAGTTTGACTGTCTGGGGATACAAGCACTTTCTTTATCTCTCTTCGTGATTGAGTCTAGTGTGTATCTATTTATGCTGAATTTTATTTTTCTTCCAGGTGAAGAAAGAAGTTCTGGATAAGCTTGGTTTGGCAGTTAAACCTGGTATGCTATCTTCCCAAGCACTTCTCCCGAAGTCTTGATGCTGTTTTTTCAATATCTAAACTTGTCTGGTTGAACTGTCAGAAAAAAACAGTGAGGGACCGAAGAGTATTGCTGCATTTTTTTCAAAAAGGTGCTTACCGCCGGATGGTGAAAGTGTGAAACCTGGTGAAACTTCTCCGCTGCCATCCATCAAATCATCTTCTGTCATGGAGGAACGACCACAAAGTTCGTATAATGTTTAATGTCTCACATCTTATTGCGTAGAGTTGTTTTTGCTACTTTCAGATTTCTTAGTTTAGAGTTTGTAAAAGTTTAAGATAGTGGGTTGCACTTAATGCTTTTTGACCACTGTAAGCAAGTTCCTTATTACCGTATATCTCAATGCTCCCTTTACTTTGTTTTGCAAGCTTAGACTTGACTATGTTAACTGTAATGTGTAAAAAGAGAATGTACCATTCGCTCCCTATTTTTATTTTTCCAACTCTCCTTTAATAACTTCTTTGTGATATATTTGTCCTTGATCTTTTTAAATGATGTATTTGATTTATTTACTTTTTACTATTAAAACTCCAAATATTTCGACTACATCATATATTGTTAAATTATAGAATAAATGGGTGTAATAATAATAATGAAATAATAATAAGCCATATTCATTAGATATATTTTAAGTAATATGAATACAAATATACCATATGGAATGTCATTTATTAACTGACCTATTCGTATGCAATTTTTAGAACAATCATATTTTATTCAATTGTGACGTTTAAAAGCATATTTATGTTTTAAAATAAATGAGTTTAATTTCTATAATTTCAATTCACTTGAAAGTGTTTAATTAGTTTACTGAGACAGGATTAGGTACGAATTATAATCTTATACATATTAAATTAAGAAGATACAATAAATTTAATTATAATGGTTAATATTTAATATGTAAATTAATTTTAATTTATAGAAAATTTATTTATTTATTATAAATGCTGACAAACAATCTATCTAGAAAACAATCTTAATACTAAACAATTTCATTACATGTAAATTCATATTGAATTGCAGAAGACGACATTCGTATTTTTAGCTTATGTCTATCCAGAACATATTTGGTACAAAGTCTTAGATGTTGAAAGCTGTAAGATATTGGAAATTATTGGAACTTTTAGTTGATTAGATGTTTTTTTTTTTTTTTTTTAAATTTGAGTTATGAAAATGATTAAAGTGAATTTTTTTTCTTTTTTAAATGAATTCTTCTATTTGCTGATAAACTGAATTTGAATTAATATTCAAATCTAGTTCTCTGATAATTATGGTTGCCCTTAGTAAAAATAATTGAACATCACCAGCTAAAAATAACACATCCCTAAAACTTTAGTTTTTTATCTGATGCTTTATAATTAGGAGATTAAAGGCAACATATGAAAGGTAATGAATTGTTATTTCAATGAAAATACTCCATAGTTTGATTTATTAAATTTTTTTATCGAAGCTTATAAAATTTTACAACATTTATGGAACAAATAGCACTCACTGCACTTTTATTTTAATATTTTAAAAATAAGTAAATATCATTTAATAGATTAGATATTTACAAATTATTTTTTATTTGGTTTTGTTATCACAATAGTACTACACGATTCAACAGTAAATTAGTAAACTTATATTCTAAACCTTGTTTAATATTGTAAGTGTCAAATCTTAGTGATCAGTGACCAACCCATGTTAAACCACTAACACATATTGGATAGGTCCTTTTTGGTGCTTCTAACAACTATAAGCATAAACTATCAAGGGAAAGCCCTATGAATTCTGTCACAAAAAATGTAACAGTGAACGAGGTAATTTGCTGGGTGGATGAATATACCAAAGAATTAGTTGATGGGTCTATAATGTTTGTGGAACCCAGCTAGCTTCAACCACAAGTGTTTCTTCTGGTTGTTGTTAAAACATGGAGACTTGGTACATGTGATCCTCTGGAACAAGTTTCATCCAGCATTTCTGGTTTTGATAATACCATGTGCCAACAAGAAGGGAACTCCAATACCATAGCCCAGGAAATGGAGAACTGGGTTCATCTCATAAGCTTTTAGAAGAGTTCTGCAGTTCTGTAACGGAAAAAGTAAAGTCAATGACAAGATGAACAAAAAAGTAAGAACAACCAAAAAATATGTCTTGAATTAGTAAGGGGAAGAACTTTAGGTGTACAACTTCAACTATTTAGTGTTATTTCTAACTAAAATAAGAGTTTCATATGGTACTATTAGCATTGACCTATTATGGTGCAAGTTATCAATGTGGCACTTCAATTTTATCTGAGAACATTACTAAACTGTTAAAAAAACACACAAGGAAAGGTATTTGTTTCTTCTCCTCCCCTCCCCACCAAAAAATAGAGAAACTTATAACTGTAATCCATGTTAAGCCAGCTCTTAATTTTGGTTGCATTCTTTACAAACTATCGTTTTGATTACTCTATCATAATTGGATTTGACTATTTCAAAGAGAGTAAATATAATATAAGCAGTATCAATTGTTGAAGAGAAAATTGGTGCTTGATATGCCAAGACATGACTTTTGTTATACATGCATATCGGCATATGTAATATAACTACTGATTTTCTCATTAACAACTGAAATTGTTTTTGTACACTTTTTGCATGGAACTCACTGCAAAGTGTTGTTTTAAGCCTTACCATAAAATGTTTCCAACATATTGCCATGCACACCACACACAGAAGCTTCCGAATCCATCGCTTGCAAAGGTGAATATTTGACACTATGCTGCTCTGGTGGTCATTTAATACAGTTTTTCTAGAGTCCATAGGAAGATCATCTTTTTTCTTCTCTAAGAATGCTAACAAATGTTCCCGGAAAATTGCTCTTTCTGCTGTCAGAGCACCAGTGACCAAAATTGCTGGCAAAACCACATATACTAGATGGGGAAGAACCACCACCATGATATCAGGAGATCCAACATACTCAAGCTTCCCCTTTCCATTAGAAGTCTCTATGGCCCACCCCATATAGGTCATGTATACCATATTTTTCCCTTCATTAAAAACTTGCCCCATAAACCAGGGGAACAATATCAGATAAAATAAGTATGCTATCCAACCAAACCATAATGTGTGGATCCTGCAGAGCTCCTGAAGAAACCATAATACACCATTTACTAAGCCTTTATTGGCAATGAAGTTCTTGTAAGTGTATATCTTCTTTGGAAAAACAAGGAGAGCTTTTGGAAGAAGAAGGAATATGAAAAAAAAGTAAAGAGCAGACCAGAATATTGGGTAGTATAGGGCAGCCCATTGACACCCCATGACCAAGAACTCCCTCCAGCTCCAAGAAAATTTGAGGCTGTGACCATTGATAGAAAACGGCCTCAACTGAGTCAAAGTTGATCTGCCTGCAATGTCCTTTGCTTCAATTTGAAGCCAATATCTATCAGGAGAAGCATCCTCAAAGGCTTTGTAATTCCATGGTGCATGATAGAGGTCTCCCGTGGTGTTCCCATCAGCATGCCTGATCATATGTGTTTCTACGACTAAATCAAGGTTTCCAGATTTTGAATCGTAGATCCTAGCTACAACCGATGCAACAGGGGAAACAGAAAACACAAGAGCTCGAATTTTCTCATACGATGAAGGGGGCACAGATTTACATTCATAGTTGTAACGGCATGAAGATGTTGTCATGAAGCGAGAGTCTAATGGAAAAGTGGGCACTATAATTGCATGTTTGGTTCCTGATATGAAATCAACATCAGCATATGAAACATGGCCTCTATCAATGGCTAAAATTCGAAAAGCTCTACTTTTTCTCCAATCACCCATCTCCCACTCCCAAAAGTCTTGAATTGGTGTCACTCCCATTGAACAATTCACAGTACTTTCAAATGAATTCTGATGTATATTGAACTGAAATAATTTCTGCAAGGGTGAAAAATGATCACTCAACTGATGGTGCCGCTTTAAGTTCACACCAAATCCAGTATGGAGATGCCCACACAGGTAAGCTGATATGGAATGCTTTAGGAAAACATCTTCCAAGGTCCTTCCAGAATTCGAGGGTGCAGAAAATGAGAGTGGAAAATGCCCAAAGGAAATTTTGGTAACTGGTTTTTCTGACTGAGAATCCCACTGTGAGAGTTTCAAGTCTAGATCCTCTAGTAATTGATCGGTGGGATGCCCAAAAAGATTAGTTGGACCACGTAAGCCAGTTGACATTGCGCTGTCAAACCCAACAAAGAGATGTTTTCGTTCCTTGGTCTGTGTGATACAATGCGAGTATGTAAAAATAAGTGAGAAAGAACATTTGCATGTATATCATCATGGTTTCAACAGTTAATTTTCTCATACCATGGATTTAAATGGAGTCTGTTATTAAATTTCTCTCTTACAATATGCTTACTGTGAACGTTACCAACACCTTAATGCTTGCTCTAAAGTCAGGAACACAGCAACATTTCAATTTCATAAACTGATATTTACTCAAGAGTAAACGAATATGAGACACTGACCTCAACTGTGACACTATTGACACGCCCATTTCTTCCCAACTGCCCACTGATGCTGTATTTAGAAAAAAAATCAGAGGAACAACCAACAACCGGAACACCAAAACTATCATGGTTGCCTCTGAGGTCAAAGAACAAGCTCTTGTCGAGTCCACTTCTCTCAACAACAGTGTCCAGCACACTCCGGTATTCCACCCATTCATTCTCATTCTGCTTCATTGTCAGCAAATCCTTGCTTTTACCGTCTGGTAAACAGCAACATTACACACAACATCCACAATCCACAAAATTAGAATAAATTGTTTAATCTTGATACATAATTATCTAATCAGAAATCATCTCTATATACAACTTCTAGAGTAAATTACAATTACAGCCTATGAAATTTCTTCAAATACCATACACCTTGTATGGTATCTCTACTTTTTTTACCCTTACACTAGCTTCCCTTAATTCAGTCATTTGTTCAAAAATACATCACATTCATACCTTTTTATTACCTAAGAAACACGTTATACAATGTACTGTATACGTAAACAAACAGTTAGGGGTATGGTCTATTTTAAATATTTCAAGACTGTGAACAATCAGAAATCATCTCTAGCATGAATATCAAAAAAGTTATCATAAATATTAACAAATTTACACCTTTAAAATGTACATTCTAATTAAATTCTAACTTTTCAAGCAATTATTTCAGAAGTCAACGACCTTACTACCCCAATTTATGATTAGACGACTATAAAAATGCATTCTAGGCAAATTCTCAGAACAAATCCTACACATCATTATTCGACACCCCATTAACAATTTTAGCGTAAAAATTGAATCTTGGAAGGTGGGCAGTGAAGGCAATGAAAAAGACAAGACGAACCAGTGAGGTCCCCAGTGATGAGGACGAGGGAGGGGTTGATGAGGGATAGAGCGGGGCCCACAAATTTGGCGAAATCGAGGGCACGATTTGGATGGTGAACGCTGAAATGAAGATCGGAGAGCTGAACCACCCAAACCACAGAATCTGGGCCTCCTTTGATGTGTGTAACTCCATCATTGCTTTCAGCTATGCAAATTTCACAGAGAATCGCAACAGCAACAAGAAGAAGAAGAAGCTTGGTGTTCCTTCTTCCGTGGTTTTGGGTTCGCAGTTTCATTTTGAATTGTTCAAAATCAGCGCACGGAATTGGCGAGCTTTTTCTGCGTTGGTGTCATGATCACTGTAATGAACTACACTGAGTGAACCATGTTGTTCCGAAAACTAAGATTCTTTTATTACTTAACAATCTCGTTTCGGAAATTTAAACTAATAAGCTAAATTATAAATTGGTCTTTCAATTTTCTCTGAGATTTTAATATTTTATTTCTTTAAAATTTAATCTTAGTTAAATTTAAATTATATATATATATATATATATATATATATATATATATATATATATTAGTTAATGATATTTTAAATAAATTAGTTAACTTTAGAGTTAATTGAATCAAAATAACAGAAAGAGAAATTAGCATCTACTAAAATTTACTCCATTTAGAAACCAAACGTTAAGTCTTAATTAATCTCAAATTTCATTCACTATTGAGTTTTAATTTCACTTGAATTGATTTTAATATTTATTGTTTATATATATATATATATATATATATATATATATATATATATATATATATATATATATATATATATTAGAAATTTAATTTAATTTTAATTGTTTCTTAATTCTTTTAACCTTTTATAAACACTTTTTTTTCTAGCAATTTTCGAGTTAAATAATTTTCATTAAAAAAATAATAATTCATTAATGTTTTTATAGATATTTTTTCTAAGAATTTCGATTTTAAAAATTTCCATTAAGGTTAATATTTTTTTGATCATTTTATTGTGTTGGATATTTTTTAAAAATTAATTTACAACGAAATACGATTTAAAAAATAAAAAAATAATAAATTAAACACGTAATTTATTTGCAATTATGAGTTTCATGTTTTATTAATTCAATAAAAAGAGTTTTAAAGTGAAATAATTTAAAATATATGACAAGAAGATGGAGGACATGTACTTGTTGGATTGTAAGACAACAACCAAAATCTAATGAAACATAATAAACACACAAAAGATAATAATAATTTAATGAGGTTAAACTATGTTTATGTGTCATTAAGAGCAAAATGTGTACGTTTCTATCATAGATTAGGAATAGAGTTATATCTTTAGTAAGTGTACATGCATATGTTCATACTATAATTACTCACTCCTATATAATTTTTCATTTGTAGGACAAATTTTACATGTAGAAGTTAGAGAAAACATCTTATATTATAGATTATCATATATAAACCTGGTAGAAAGAATCATGATCTTTTAAGAAAAATATTTCCTTTATGGAAATAACTATTTTAAACATTTTAAAAATTGATTTATCTTTATCTACAATATATTTTAAAAAATTATACACGTGTTTTATGTGTTTAGACTCTGTTCATTATAAAACTCAAGTAATGAGATATTTTAAAATATAATTTCGTAAACTGATTAAATAATTGATTAACATAACTTTTAGTTTTTGGATGAAGTGAATGAAAAAGAAATAATTAAAAAGAAAATAAAGAAAGAAAAAATAAAGTATGGAGACTGAAAAAGAAAGAAAGAAATAAATAATTTATAATTGTATGTGATTAATTTGATAGAATAAAAAGAAATAGGTATTTGCATAACATCTAAATTATTCTTCGTATCTATCATACAAATTTAAATGTTAAACAAAAACCTCTCTTATTATAGTAAAATAGTTTGTTAATTATGTTTGCTAAAATAATTTTATACTAAAAATATAATCAAATATGTATGCATACTGCGAGTGCTATATTGTATTTGTGCTTTGCATATAATCAATTATCTAAATTTTTACGTGAGGACATATTAAATGTTATATATTTCATTTTTACTTAGCAAACGATGTATAATCAATTATATAAGTTTATGTGACATAGAAACAATATAATTAATTATGCCTTTCAAACTTAACGGATAGTATGTGAAAATTTTGAGAACATTTTTAACAAGCTTATGTGTTAGTTAATCTTCATGATAAATTTATATTATTAAGAGATGATGAATGTTCACACGGTTCATACTTAATATTTTTTTTTCTCACCAAATATATGGAAATAAACTCTCTCAATCACCTCAAGTTCACCATTTTCTTCTTTTCCAACAAGTAAAATCACAAATATAAATAGTTTTTCAAAGTTATATGAATTTGTTTTGTTAAAAAAAACTCACTATTTTTTTTTTTTGGTAGAGAATTTCTCAAAATATTTGTGTTTGTATCCAACCAGACATTGAATAATGGACTTTACAATACTAAATTCTTAATGTAAAAAGTCTCTCTATATAAGAGTCAAATTTGAGTGTTTTGTGTAAGATGCATAGAAACATAATTTCATTTGTGAATGGGGAAATATAATAGAAACATAACTTATAATAAGTGTATATATTAAAACTTTAAAGTGTCAATAAAATTATTCTCAAATTAAGCCACCCTATTCATTAATACGATCTCATGCACATTAAAACAGAAAAGTAATCTAGTTAGGTTTGTGTTATCTTTTGATACATATTTTTAACAACATTAATATTTTATATTTGAATTAGGTAGGTCATAAGTCACAACTCATGTCAAAGCCGTAGACTATTGTGCATGCCAAGCTTCCGAATTTTATTTATAGGAATATTCTCAAAACAATATTACTTAAAATTAAAAATAATAAATATGTAATCAAAATAAAGGCTGGTATCAAAAGGTTTCAAAAAGTATTTTTTTATTTTCGTATACTTCAAAAATTCAACCAAAAACACTTTACCTAGTAATATTCTTAAAGCACTTTGTAACGAGAATCCATTTCCATATTACAAAACACCTGTAATATATTATTTTTGTTGTCTTATTATATTGGTAAAAAATATTACAAACTTTTAATGTTTAATTTACGTAAAAAAACATATCTAAACACCTCAAACAATCTCTTTGACCAATCATTTTTTTTTAATTTAAAAAACTCAAGTTCAACATTTTATTCAAGAAACCTGTCACTATATGTTCATTAAGAACACTTGTGATGTGCAATACAACAAAAAGTTAAGTCCATTGATAGATTTTATTTTTTGTATAGGCCCATTATATATAGGTCTTGACACTACATGTAGGTCAAAAGTAGCTTTTTTTGTCAAATTACGAGGGCTTTTTGTCGAGTATGTAGGTTCATTATGGGGAAACTTCATTATAAATATTCAATCCACTTCACAATTTAGACATGCTAAAGAATAACTTGAGAGTTTTATTTTGTTTTCTTTACCTTTTATAGCTTGTTTTCTAATAATGTAGTCCCATGCCAAAAAATCATTTAAAAAATGTTAATAAATGTATTTAAAATACCGAATAAGAAGTCCAAAGTAAAAAAAAAAAATATTAGTGTATTCTTTGACCATTTTTAATGTAATATTGTCATAACTTCTAATAAAAACTTTAAATTATAATTAGAAGATTCAATGGATTTTTGAAAACATAATGCTTGTTTTCAAAGACCTTATTAACTGACAAGTGGCTCTTAAGCTACCTCTTAACTAATGAAATGGTAATATTTTTTATTGAAAATCTCAATAAAAAAACCCCAATAGTAATATTTTGAATTAAAAAAACATTGTTTTGAATATCTTAATGAATAGCCACAAATTACTAGCCATTATTTATAATTCCAAGGTAACCATTTACTAACCATGTTTTTTACAGTGGGGATGGCACCGGCAACATGGTTTAATAATTTAATAATGGCAACAAATCACACTTTATTTATTTAAAAAATATTAAAGAAAAAGTGGCTAAGCCATGTGTTTTATCTTCCTTGATTCCTTTTTTGGTGGTCAAACTTACATTATGGAATTGCACCATTCGAGATCAATCTTTATCTCTCATTAACCCAATCTTCTACACCATTCTTTAATTACTATTATCCATCACCCTTTTTTCCTCCTTCCACATTTTAACCTATTGCATTCTTCTTCACCATGTGCTCATCTTCTATCTCCCAATTAATTTCAACTTCAAACCCACAAAGATCATTAATTTCCTTCTTCTTACTGGATACTTTATTCAACATGTATGTACTTGTGTTTTCACACATCAACATCAAATCCCCACTTGCAAAAAAAGTGAAATGCAAAGTGATAGATATTTTTAAGGGAAGATTCTTATTGATAAAAAAAAAAGGTGAAAGAGAACTTGATAAATATAATTAGTCAATTTCTTTTTGGATAGCGATCAAACATACTTCATATAATAACATGATTTTTTTTATCAGAAAAAATAACTTAATGTGAGATATCTGGATCCTTTTAAAAAAGTCACACAAAATCACACATTAACTCAGATCAATGAAACAAACTCAGAATATTGATTTTACAAAAAAATTCATAATGGATTTATCTAAAGATAACTCCCAACTAGAACCATACAATAGTATTACATCAGTATAAATGGACAAACATATATATGTTAATTTGACCACCTAAAAACTTACAAAATATAAAAAATACCAAAATGTTTATTGATAGAACCCAATGAATAACAAATAAATAGACGATGTCTATTTATAGAATCAATATACATATTACTCATATATAACTTTAATCCCTTAAATAATATCTATTAAAAAAATCATTCAATTTTTATTTATATTTAGACAGTAATAAATTACAGAAAAATGATAAAAGTATTGATCTAAGAAATAAAAATGGGAACCTTTTAGTGGAATGCAGAAAAAATACAGTTTTTTTTTTAATGAGATTTACTTTTCTTTATGAGCTTCCTAAAATAGTGATACAGTTCTACAAGTACAATGTATATGGGAAATTCCACATTGGGAGTTAGATTTTGTCCAATTTGTCTCTTCACAAACTTTTGAGAATGAAATATGTAACCCGCAAGACAAGGGTTGTTGTCCTTGCATAGGGGCACAAGGACCAACAACAGTTTTGCTAACTAATTTCTTTTTGCCCCATTAATTTATGTCATTAGTGTATATATAAAAACAATTAGAATAAATTGTTAGTGCTTATTCGTATCCTATGAGCAGAACTATTAGTAGCTGAAGCTTTGTCTTGAACTTGAGTTATAGCATATCTAAAGAAAAGTTATTGGAATATCAATTTTTTAATTAAAAAATAATTGTGATACTTTTTCTATATTCAGAATACATTGTTATACATTTTTATTACTAAAAAATTATCTCTCATTTATCAATTATTGTTTCTTGTTTTGTTGAACAGAGAGAGTTGCGTTTGAAATGGGGGAGCAGATTGATGATTAGGACGATGAGATAACACTTAAATAATGGACTCAATCTCAGAGAGATATGGGTTGCTACGTGTTTCTTCGACTCATAAGAAAATAATTCAGAAACAGTTCTAATTTTATATATTGTGAGTGTGACAACATATTATAAATATATATATATATATATATATATATATATATATATATATATATAGTTGTTTAGTCTATAAAATATGTATTGCAAAAGTCCCTTACTAAAGACTTATATTGTTAAATGATGCTAATATGAAAATTGTTTATAGTTTGAAACATGAACCTCCATTCTTTTTAAATACTTATTAATATTTATCACTTTTGATTTCTTTTACTGTCCCATTACATTATCTACATTTTATTTTATGTCTTTCTTACTGTATAGCTATAGCACGCATGTACTGTTTTTCAAAATTATAATATATATATATTTAATAAACTACTTAAATAAAATCCCAAGTCAAAATATATACTAAAGTAGAATGATTAATTATAATAAAATTTAGGATTGAGAAAATAAATTTATATTAATTATTGAATTTAATATTGTAAATGTTGATTTAATATTGAAATTAAAAATATATTCAATTTATTTTTAATAAATTAAAACATATTATAATAATAAATTTTACTTACAAATACATTTATATATTTGATATCAAATTTATTAAAAAATATGTATCATAATAGAAGATAAGTGTAAACAATAATAGTTGCTAAAGTAATAGCTAAATACTAAAAAAGTGGATATAAAAAAAAACACTGAGTTTTATTTATATTGTACTTAATAATTAGGGTGGTATAAATCAAGAAAATATCGATTTCACATGGTTTTATATAACTCTTTCGTATAGAAAGAAAATAAATACGTAAATCTTGTTATCTTTGATCAATATTTTGGTTATGAAAACAACGTTATCATCAATTTTAAATGGATGAATTTGAAAGTCAATTAAAGAGATGATAATATTTTAATTATGTGATCATTTTTTTTATTTTTATAATCTAACGTCTTTGTCACATCTTGTGAGAGATTACCAACAGTAAAAGTTTGTTAAACACTTAAATTTTTTTTGGCTTAAAGCAAATAAATATGATACCAAAATCATTTGGACTATCAAAGGTTGATGTTTATTGTATATGATCACCAAAGTAAACAATTTTTTAAAAGGAGTTAACAAACTTTTGTGAAGTGTTTGCTTATGGTATTGACATGGTTGATGAGATTGGTAAATGAAAATGTTGTAGGTAACATTGGACCTGAAATTTATTTATTTCATCCACTTGAAGTGATTATATATAAATATTTTTTTGGAGTTAGTATATCGTTGATGATAAAATACCTCACCTCTTTCTCTTTCAGAAGATTAAAATATATACAACAATGTTTCCTTAAATTTTTTCTTACAGATCCGTTCAAATTCGTTTAAGATCCGTTAATACAATCAATACCTACCTAATATAACCTCTGTTCAAATCCGTTCAAGATTTGTTAATATACCTACCCAATATAATTAATCATATCTTATGAAATATTACTAAATAAAAAAAGATATATAATAAAAATATATAATAATCACAATACCCCTTCAAGTTGGAATGTGAAGATCTCAAATGCCTAACTTGCGAAGTAAAAAATAATATTGTTGTTTTCCCAATACATGTATCTTATGTTGCATTCCATCTCGCCATCGCTCATGTTTTACTGGTTCACAGTCTACATGTATTGCTGGAAGAAACATTCTATGTCGTAGAGAAAAATTATTACAATTCACATAGTGTACAATGGGATAGGAATTACTTGAGGAGTGTTGCGGTTTAGGTGTTAGTGAATGAACTCAATTTCTGTATTGTATGAGTGACATAATCATGCAATAAAACTGATGGTTTTTTGTCTGTGACCTCGACCTAACAATTCCTCATGAAATACATCAACTTCATGTTGCACTAGTATTGCATCAGGCATAACATGATTGTCATGTCTTGCTCCATCTTTTATTTTTTTAAGTCATCCCAACTCCTCCAAATCAACTTCAGATCCACCCAAACCAGGAAAATATGTTTATGAGAACTTCACATCTCGTAAGACAAAAAATTTATTGGTTTCTATATTATACAAACTATCCCCTTTTCCCATATGGATATCCACAAAAATACATCTCCTATATCGGGAATCAAATTTATCGCGTAACCTCCCTTGTTTATGAGCATAAGATAATGATCCAAACACTCATGGATAATCATAGGTAGGGTTACAACCAAAAAGCATTTTATAAGGAGTCTTTCCATTCAAAACTAAGGAAGAGGTTCTATTTATTAAGTAACCAGCCGTGAGAATAAATTCTCCCCAAAAATCAATAGGTAAACATCCCTGAAATCTTAAAGCTTGAGTTACATTTAATATATGTTGATGTTTACGTTCAACACGCCCATTTTGTTGTGGCATCCCCGTACAAGATGTTTGAAAAATTATTCCATTTTCAAGAAAATAATTTTTCATACAAGTAAATTTTGTTTCGTTGTCGGTCCTTATAATTTTCACTTATTTATTAAGTTGACACTCCACCATGGAAAAAAATATTTTCAAGTACTTGACACCTCTTTCTTATCAATCAACAAATACCACACAACTCTAGAGTAATCATCAACAATAGTCAAAAAAATAGGATGCTCCACATGAAAAAACATTTCTATAGAGGCCCATAAATCACAGTGTATTAATTCAAAAACATTAGATGCTCTAAGATCACTTACAAAAAATTTATTTTTTGTTTGTTTTGCTCTTTGACAAACATCACAACATTTATTTAAATTTTTAGTACTTTTCTCAAGGTCTACACTTGAAACTATCTTGGTAACTTGCATAGACCGATGCCCTAATGTCAAAGATCCAAAGACACCCCTTTATCAACTTTCAAAGCCGTAATACGCGGTATCTCCTTGAAATAATAGAGTTCATCTCGACGTTCACCCTCACCAATCAGCATCCTCGAAGTGCAGTCCTGTATTACACACATGTTATGAGTGAACTGAATAGTACAATTGAAATAATCTACAAGTTGCGACACATAAATTAAATTGTAAGGTAATCCAGGCACATATAAAACATTGTGAAGGACAAAATCTTTGCCAAAAATAATGGATCCCTCCTTGGTAGCCACAATATTTCTCTCATCTGGTAAATCAACAGGACATGGAGATTAGCTCATAAGTTATATAAATCACTCAAATTTCCTGTCATGTGGTTTAAGGCTTATGTGTCTATTATCCATGGTACTTGCTTACCGGTTATCTTTTCAATTGGATGATTATTTTGATACTTTAGCAATTTCATCAGCGCCTGGAGTTGATCAGGGCTCAGCCTAAGAGATTCAACGCCATTCCCATCTGATGTACTTCCTATGGTTGAGCTTCCACGTATGGCCTGAGCTGCATTGACCCACATAGCACCACAATCTCGGCCTGCCTCTTTTTCTATTCACTACAATGAGGATTGCGATCCCCTACCATGACCTCCATTCTTTCCATCAGTGCGCGGTCTATCACTTCACCACTCGGGGCATCTAATGAGTGCAAGGTAAGAATTTGAGTCATGCCCACTATGTTTGTAATGGGAGCAAATCATTGTTTTGTCTTTTCCATCCACTCGACTACGAACAGCAAAAGTCATTACCTCTCCTTTGTATTCTTTCCCACGTGCCATGGTCCATACTCATTCTTCTTGAATTAGAATCGAGTAAACTTTGTTCAAATTTGGCAACAGATCATGTGCCAAAATATTAGAACGAACAGTGTCACATACTGTGTCATCTAACCCCATAAGAAAGGTATGTACCCTTTCCTCTTATCGTTTCTTGTCAAGAATCAATCCAAGATCACATGTGCATCCTCCGCATTTACAAGTTGGTGGCTGATCACAACTCGCCAATTCATCCCACAACTGTTTCAGCTTTCCGTAGTAATTGACAATGCTCATTCCTTTTTGTCTGCACTCAACAAGATTTGATTTGATTTGCTAAATTCTTGGTCCATTGATCAATGAAAATCGGTCGCGAATATTGTTCCATAAGTCTATCTCGACATGTGAGATCGTTGAGAGCATATATGATTCAATGGTGTTTCGAATCTAGGACACCAATAGGAAATTAATGGTCCACCATTCTTCAAGATCCGTTGAGACATCCATAGGCTTCTTGGTTGACCCATCAATAAACCAAATTTCTTCCTCACTCTCAAAGCCGTTCTTAATGAACGAGCCCATTCATCATAAATTTCTCCCATCAATTGTACCTGCATAATCAAGAGACCAAGATTGTCAAGAATGGTTATGTTGTAAGGTGAGATGGTTTTGGGTTCTTTAGCCATGATTCAATATGTTGAGTGTATATGAGTATGACTCTGTTACCATGACAAAATACCCACCTCTTTATTTCTTATAAGATTAAAATATATACAACAATGTTTTTCTAAACTTTCTCCTACAGATCCATTCAAATCCGTTCAAGATCCGCTAATACAATCAATACCTAGCCAATATAACCTCCGTTCAAATTCGTTCAAGATTTGCTAATACAATCAATACCTATCCAATATAACCAATAATATCTCATGGAATATTACTAAATAAAAACATATATATAATAAAGATATACAATAATCACAATAGTTAAAATCACGCTGATTTACAAAACACTTATATTTTTTTATACATTTTATATGGTTGATTTTTGCTACGAACAAATATAGAGTTGTATGATACCTAACTTTGCACGAGTTCTCATATGTGAATAATAATGTCATGTGTGTTAGTATATTTATGCAGTGCACTCATTGATCATAGTTGATCATATTGTAACTATATAAAGTATGAAAAACTACTACATCGAATATATCATTAAAATGTATTGGACGCATTTAATTGTAGTTGACACTATTTTGAACATATAGAGCAAAAGAATCACTGTCTTAATGTTTAAAATATTTGAGTAAAGACTTTTTATATAAATAGAGTTGTAAAAATAGTCTTAGTATGACCGATTAGTTTGAAAAATCAACAAAATAAGTCAAGCCAAAAAATTTGTTAGCATAAATTTAGATCTGAGTTATAAATTTAAACAAAATATTTATGTATGATCAGTTGTTTAAAAGTAGATGAAATATTTTTGTCAAAAATATAAAAATAAATCTTAATTCTAAATTTATAGGTTGATTATGAATAATAAATTAAAATTAATAATAGTAGTTAATTAAATTGTTTCAATTAATAAATATTTATTCATTTTAACACTATTTTAATTTAATAATATTATTTTAAAATTTATTTAAACTTATAAAAAGTAATTTAATAATTTGTAATTAAATATAATAATAATTTTTAGATAATATAAATTAATTTGATTTAATAATTTTTTATATTGTTAATTTAAAAAATATATTAATCTTTTATGAAAAAATTAATAAAAAACAATAAATTATGTAGCTGTCTTGTTTCAGTTGTTCACTGTGATAAATCACTTTGATGATTTGGTTCTCAATACTCAAATTTCAATTTACTTTACTATAAACATAATCATATGGCAAATGTTGATTTTGAGAACTAGTTTAAATTAAATAGATTTATTTGGAAAAGGAATTGAACAGTGTCTATCTTATAATTTGAAAAGCAAGTTAAGGTTCTGACTTGCAATGGTGATAATAGGTCTGACATGAGGTGACTAATGTCCAAGTGGGCTTGAATAAATGGGTGTGGCGAGGGGCTGCGTGTGGTTTTTTGTCACGCTATTTTGTCAGAAAATTATTATTTCAACTTCTCCCTAGGTGTTTACAGCCAAGAAAGAGAATGCAACCATTTTTCTTCCCTCATTCTCATCAATTTCTTCATCCCAACACCAAAACTATAATTCTTAATCATTTCATCTCCAAAACTTGCTTAGAACAAATATGAAATAATTTGGTTTATGATCAATGACTTTCATGCATGTCTCAAGACTTTGTTTGATTCTGTATTTGCTGATGAAAAACTGTTTTCAATTAGTATACTAAGCAGATAAAAACCAACTTTGCAAGTCATTGCATAATCTTCTTATTCTATTCTCTCAAAAAAATAGTTTTGAATAGTTGGACTGAAAAACCCCTGAAAGAGCACTGCTACATAGGATATAGATGATAAATTAATTTAATGTTGCACATGTGACTTTTCTTTCTTAAACATTCTTATTTATGTATGCAGTGATGTTTTTTTAGTAGACTATAGATTAAAAATAACTTCTTCATACATACATTAAATTTCATACATAATAGCTAGATCAGTATCCGTACAGAAATATATCTTAAAGAATACATGTTCAATTATGCACAGTACTGATAATTCATGTCCACACGTGTTTATGCATATGAACAATGAGTAGCTTATCTTTGAAAACACTGCAATACTGCAAAATCTAATCTTGAACCATGGTTAAGAAGAGTCAAAAATACCAAATTAACTTGTCAGAAACTATTTTTTTCATTTTTTGTAATGATTATTCTAAGAAAAGAAATTAAAACTAGAACTTCTTATCACAGAATAAATAGAACATTTAATACTGTTAATACACATACTGTATTTCTTTAATAAAATAAGTTCATTTATTGATTTCTTCACCATTGATGCTTTTCTATCACTCGTATTTGTGAAAAAAAAAATATTAATCAACAATTCAAAACTCATAATATCTAACTTTTCACTTTACTAAGAAAAGAGAGGTATCACATATCACATCTATTTTTTTTTTTTGATGAAAACGATTGTCTGGTTTTGTGTCACAAGTCACAACTGATGGTAAAAGCTCTGAACGAAAATACCCTATCACAAGAATGCATTATTTTGTCATGCCGCGAGCAAGTAGGGTTGGGTTTGGAGTATTTATTACGAAACGGTTCTCGTGAATGTGTATGTGTGGATGTATCTTTTCATTAGCCTTTGCACCAAACTGGTTCAAGGATTTTCAAAGAGCCCTAGAATATGCAAGACGCGTCTCATTTCTATTGTTTGCGCGTGTGTATGCAAATAGGTCAGAAAGAGAAAAGAGAAAATTCAGAGTATATAAATATAACTTAAATATACTATAAATGGTCTCTCATCTCTATGCTATAAATGTTTTTTTTCAATTTTTTTGAGCTCTTCAAGAATTTGACCCTTCTTCTCCTCCTTCTTCTTCTTTTCTTCATACCCTTTTCATATAAAAGCCACAAGCTGCTTCTTCCTCTTCATGCACAAACCGCTACTACTTTTTTCACCCTATATATATACATCTAGTTCTAACAAGTTCTTTGAAGATTTTGTGATCTCTCTGTGATATTCAATATCAGGAGGACTATTATCAGCACACACATGGGGTCTATGAACTTGTTGGGGTTTTCTCTCTCTCCTCAGGAACACCCTTCTAGTCAAGATCACTCTCAACCGGCACCTTCTCGTTTTGGCTTCAACCCCGATGGAATCTCAAACACTGATGTTGCAGGAGACTGTTTTGATCTCACTTCTGACTCAAGTCCTCATTTACTCAACCTTCCTTCTTATGGCATATACGAAGCATTTCACAGAAACAATAACATTCACACCACTCAAGGTTTTCACTTCTCTTTCATGACTTTATATAACATATGTTGTTTTTCTTGGTTTTTCCACCACAAGTGCAACCCCTTCACTACCCATATACTAAAATGAAGGAAACACAAAAGAAAAACAAGTTCAATCTTCACATTCTGTCCTTATTTCTACCAAGGATTTGTTTCTGTTTAATATTATTTGATAGTTTGGTTTTTCATTTATTTAGTCTTTTTCTTTTTTGTTTCTCAGATTGGAAGGAGAACTACAACAGTCAAAACTTGCTGTTGGGGACTTCATGCAGTAACCAAAACATGAACAACAATCAACATCAACAACAGCCAAAGCTTGAAAACTTCCTCGGAGGACATTCATTTGGAGAACATGACCAAACCTACGGTGGTAACTCAGCCTCAACCGATTACATGTTTCCAACTCAGCCAGTAGATAGCAGTGGCGGCGGCAGTAGTACAAGCAACAGTAACAACTCTATAGGGTTATCCATGATAAAGACATGGTTGAGGAACCAACCACCTCACTCAGAAAACAAAAATGAAAATGGGAACAGTGGTAGTGTGCAGACTCTATCACTTTCTATGAGCACTGGTTCACAATCTAGCACTTCTCTTCCCATTCTCTCTGCAAGTGTGGAAAATGGAGAGAGTTCTTCAGATAACAAACAACCACCAACCACTGCTGCACTTGATACCACCCCCACAGGAGCCACTGAATCTGCACCCAGAAAGTCCATTGACACGTTTGGACAAAGAACTTCTATATACCGTGGAGTAACAAGGTTTCTAATTTTATATACCCTAATGCATTACTATATTTAGATTAGCTGTCTCAAATCTTTCATCACTGCTTCAAATCTCAGTTAAAAGGTTCCTTCGGTCAGTTTCATGGTTGTTGGAACAAGTTTTGTTTTTTTTTAATCTTTTTTGTATTTTTTAATTTGAATTGATGATGAAATTATTTGGTTTTGTTTTTACTTAATTGAAGGCATAGGTGGACTGGGAGGTACGAGGCTCATCTGTGGGATAATAGCTGCAGAAGAGAGGGACAAACTCGCAAGGGAAGACAAGGTAAATCTACCATGTTCCTCTATTTTTCTGCTTATGTCAATGCCTTTTTTTTCCTTCCTTTTGGGTGTTTATAACTAACAGACACTTTCAATCTATGTTCCTCATCTCCACATCCACTATGGGATAATGGCTTTCTTCAACATACATGACCTTTTAGTGTACTTGGGTGAGTAGAAAAAGAAACACTTACTATTTTTTTTTTGCCAAAAGTAAGAATAGAACCATAAAATTCGTTAACATTGGTGATCATTTGTTGTGACTACTTTCAGGAGGTTATGACAAGGAAGAAAAGGCAGCTAGAGCCTATGATTTGGCAGCACTAAAATACTGGGGAACAACTACAACAACAAATTTTCCTGTAAGCTGTCATTTCTTGATTTTGTTTGTCACTTTTTTTTTCCTGTTTATGTTCAATAAATTAAGGTTGTTTGCACATACTGCTTTAGACAAAGTTGATATTGGTATTAACAAACAACTCATTGCATTATGCTACTAGAGGGCACATTGTTTAGTTGGTGTCCCTGTAGAATGAAAAAAGTTTCCTCATTTGATGGGATGTGTCTTTTCATGGGAGAAACTGTTATTTGTCTGATAATGCATACTATGAATTTATCATGATCGCTTGATGTAATCTTTTGACATGGAATACTTTATGTCTCCCTCAACAATCAATCAATGAATTTTAGATTAGCCACTATGAGAAAGAGGTGGAAGAAATGAAGCACATGACCAGGCAAGAGTACGTTGCGTCATTGAGAAGGTATTTGCAAGTTTCACTACTAGCCTAATACTGATGAGTTTACTTTTATTATTTTTTTAAACAATGTTATTAATTGACATTAAAAAATCACGTTGGTGCAGGAAGAGTAGTGGGTTTTCTCGCGGTGCATCCATTTATCGAGGAGTAACAAGGTATATATAGTTGACTGTACACAAAGTTCTATAATATATGTGACCACCATCATAAATTTAAATTAATAATTTAGGTATGTACCCTTAAGAGATCAGTTTTTTTTTTTTTTTTT
>Ga0209700_104031_pt1 | contig 27167 bp, 11 predicted proteins | sample SiratroredBW_FD_187528 | JGI IMG/M metagenome (GOLD analysis project Ga0209700, IMG submission 187528) | Root nodule microbial communities of legume samples collected from California, USA - Siratro red BW (SPAdes) (version 2) | ecosystem: Host-associated > Plants > Roots > Nodule | place: USA... | reverse complement strand
AAAAAAAAACTTTAAACTCGTGGGGAGGGGTTAGAGTATATGGTTGGGTCCCTTTTAACGGGAGGACAAATGGGTAATGGAGCAGAGAAAGAAAGAGACAGGGTTGAAGCTGCTCTGCTGCTGCTGCTACCGAGTGACCTTTCTCTTCTCTTCTTCTGTTTCTGTGCCATGTGGTGTGAATCCACGGGAGGAGAAGAGAAAGAAGGAAGAAGAACTCGAGGGTATTATGGGAATTGTGGTTGTTTTTTTTTCCTGGAGGGATATTCCAGTGCTGCAACAACATTGTACTCACCGACACGTGGCGTTCCTGTTTGACCACCTTCTCTCCCTCCACCTCCATCATGCCCATGCTGTTGCTTGTAGTTGTGTGTCCTATCTATAAGACCGTTACTATAATAAATTTGGTTGTGTTTTCTTATTTTTCAAGTTTTTATCTTAATTTTCTCTTTCTGTGTTATTGTGATTTTCTAATGTAAGGTCACTCCTATTGAGAGTTAAAATAGCCTACAAAATAGTAACAATGGTTTACACTTGTAGAAAGTCCCAACTTAAAGTCAAAAATTAAGAAATTAATCATATATAAATATGGGAATATTGCTTTTTGTAATCAAAAAAGTGAAAATGCATTGACGTTAGAATGATCTGGTTGAAAATTAACTATTCTCGTTAGAGATAAAATATTGTTTATTTGTAAGATTTTTCATAAGATTCGTGTTTTTATGAAAAAAACGTATTTGGATGGTTTAATATTATAGCAGCAGATTTTTTATCATTATTAGTGAGAGTTTATTGAAAATTATAATCTAAAGCCCTCGTTCCTTTTATGATGGATATTTGTTATGATTCTATACTTTTAATATATTTTAAACAATAGTGTAGTATGTATTTTGTTTAAATTATTTCAAAAAATAGAGGTGTATCTGTTCTACATAGGGTTGGTAGAAACAGCTATGTTGATATGTTTTGGTGTAAGTTATCATTAAAAATAGGTGGTTTGAAAATCTTTATCAATGGTATTAAAGGAATCCATCTATTTTTATAATTTTAATTTTTTATTTTTGTATTTTAAAATTTATATATATATATATATATTATTGATAAAATTAATCATATTAAATATATTTTAATTTTTAATTGATTAATTAATAATTTTAATTAAATAAATTAAAATAATTATTATCTTTACATATTATATTATTCTATAATAAATTAATAATTGGGACTTAATGTTAATAATTTATGTTAAAATATTATTATATATTTTACTATTAAAAAATTAATATTTTAAACTATTTTTATTTTAATTAAAAAAAATTAGTTGATAGATCAGTTAACTCTGTTACGTCTTTAGTCAGTTTGACAAGTTATATAGGTGAGACCAAACTCACTTGAAAATATCAATTTTACTCACCAAAATTTAGTGCATGAGTTCCGGATCAAAACTCACTTTGTTACCATAATTGTATAATTAATTATAAGGAATGATATGCATTAACTTTTGTTTGATATTTATAGTAGGTAACTCACGTATTTCATTCTTTAGGGATGATTCATATGGTAGCACACAAAGAGAGTGCATACACTCCTTAGTTAATTAACACAGAATAAACAAAACTAATTCCAATACTTGAAAATAAATATAAGTATTTGTACTTATGAAAATTTTCAAAATATGACAGTAAATTCTCAACATTTAAAATAAAATGTACACAGCTATTTGACATTTATTGGGCAGATAGAAAATATTCAAACATACCTATTATCTTTATTTGTAGCGGTGGAATTCAAACTTCGAAATCGTCAAAATAGATTTTTTTATTAGCCACTGTTTTTACCTACAAATTAACTACTGTTTTAACTAAGATATATTTTTTTTAAATAAATCTTATTATTTTATAAATATAATTATGTTATAATTTTCTTTTAATGAAAAACCTTAATAGCCTTTTACTTTTTTATTTATTTAAAGTCAAACTTGGAGATCAATATTAGTATAAACATTGTACTGTATAGATTAAGTTCTTTTGTAAAACCATTATAGCATTTCGAATAAAAGTTACTTATTTATAAATAAAAATATTAATTTAATGTGAATCACACGTATAAAATGCCTTAAAATGAAAGAAAGTTATTAACAATTTTCTTTAAATTTAAGTAACCATGAATATCTGACTTATATTAAAATAATGATTTAATTTATAAGCAACTATTACAATCAATTATCGTCAGATAGTTTATAAATTTTTTAGTTATACTTTTTTATTATTATTTGTAAAGAATTACAATGACACCTATAATTCCTCTAATTTTAAAATATATACACATTTTTATATATATTTTTAAATAAATATTTACTTTTCTCAAAATTTAAATAAAAATAATATCAATATTTCTTATATTTATATTTTATTTAAAAATTAGTCGAAACTTATAATTGTTTATGATTATATAAAAACAATTGAAATGATTAAAAAATTATTACCATAAAAATTATCAGAAAGAAAATATAAAGAATAAAATCACAAGAAAATATATAAAATAACAATCATAAAGAAAATATTCTTTACTAATATATAACATATTAATCATACAAATTGAGAATTAAAAATTGAAAGTTTTACTATTCGTTTAACTTTTCATTTATAAATTGAAGATTATGTCTTATAAAATGTCCTTGGAAGTGTTGATGTAAGTTAAAAAATATTATTCTTAAAAAAACTAAAAAATCGAAGATAATGGATATTAATGGGCATAAAATAAATATTTATAAATATATTCAAATAAAAAAATAATTATAAAATTAAATACTATTAAGAAAATTCTTTAAAACAATACAAAATAACATCAATGTTAAGAATGTCTATGATAGACAAATAATGAATAATTAGCATTATTTACTTAAAATTGATACAAATGAAAATATAAGATTTGTAAGAACATTAATACTTATAATAAGTTAAATACGTCTGAATTATCTTAAATTCTAACAATTCAATGTTGAGAGGTTTTTAATTTAGTTTAAATTAAGACTTAGTCATGGATCACAAATAAATTTTATAAAGCAAAATTTGTATATTTTGATTGGATCTTCTGTTGACTTGAATGTCTCAAATTAATTAAATATGAGTATAATCATGTGTATATGAAATTAGGTCATTAAAGTGATTTGTTGCAATGATTACAATTATATATATTTTTAATTTTAATTTTTGTTGAAAATATTTAGATTTGTACAATATTGTTTTTGTATGTATTTGTGGGAGTTCAGTGTATTGACTTTTGTATCCAATTGGGACCAAGTTTTTTGTCAGTTTTTTGGTTGGGAACTCTTGTTTTTTTGGACCGATTAGTACACATTAGGTTACAGTGACGATAGCAAAGTTGCAGAATTTATTAGTCATGATTTTAAAGATCTTTCTTGGAAATGTTTGATTGTGGTTTGTTTAAAAATGTGCATTGGTTCTACCTGTATATCCTGTTAGACAAGTATCAGTTATTAAATACTGATCATAGAACTCTGACTGAAGTCACACAGTTTTGGATGCTTATAATATTTTATTAATTGTTTTTGTTTAATTTATTAAAAATATCTATATTTATTGGACATGATGTAGTTATGTTGTTTGTATATGGATTGAAATATCTTAAATATTATTTATTTATTATTGTTGTTAAAAAAATACAATTCAAAGTTTTTATTTCATAAACCAAGAAATATAATAATTTTATTAATTTTAATTAGTTGTGCAATATCCTATTATATGCATTTTTTATCTCCATCAAACACAATAATCTATGCGTAAGTTTTTTTTTTTTTCAGAATATGAGAAGATAAAAAAAGTAATTAATGGGATCATTAAATGTTAATTTATAATCTCAATCTTTTATCAATTATTTTCAATAGCAAATGATGAGTGCAAGACAAAAATTAAATGTCAATTTACGATTTAATATTTTTAAAAACATAAATCAATCTATAATGAAAACACAAACCAATCTATAATTTTGTTTTTTTATTGGATAACTATGCTAGATGTCAAAAGTTTATTTTAAATTTGGTATTATATTTTTAAACATGATGATTTTATCTTTCAAATATTAATTATCAGTTTTGTTTATATTTATTAATTTATTGATTTGTTTAATTTAACATACAAAATATTTACCCCGTTCCTTTCTTTCTTTATAAAGAAGATATAAGATAGTTAAAGATAATATAAGATGCATTATGCACTACGTATAGTTGTAATTTATGAGTGATAAAACTTTTTCTTCTACATTAAAATATCATTTTCCTTATTTTTGCAGTAAAAGAAACAAATATATATATATATATATATATATATATATATATTTTATATTTATATATATATATATATATATATATATATATATTTTATATATATATATATATATATATATATATGTATATATAATTAGTTAAGAAATTAAGTTACGTTAAAGTTAACTGAAATTAAATAATATTATAATTTTAGGTAAATTTTATCTTTTTACATATGAAACAGAATATCAAGTACGTAAATATATTGTCAACGGAAAATTAAAAGTTAATTTGAATGTTACAAAATAACTTTGAAGGACGCCCTGTTTCTACATTTATGTGAAATACTTGCTTGTAACTACCGTGCCTACTTTACATGATATATCCTTACAAAATTTTTGCAAGCTCAAATATATATATATATATATATATATATATATATATATATATATATATATATATATATATATATATATGAGGGTTTATTTAAATAAATCTATCTATAAATATTTTTTATAAGTTAAAGTAAAAACTATAATTAGTTGATATAAAAAACCTTTTATAAACTAAGTTGCACATAAATTAATTTGAAGTTTTGAAAATTTCCTCCAAACATGACATATATATATTGAAAGTAGAGTTGAGGTTTTGAGAAAATGGAAGGGAAAAAAAAGGACAAGATGATGAAGGTGGTGGGGTCGAGAGGGTTAATGAGAAAGATAAGGGATGAAGAAGATAAGATTTGGTGAATTGTTGGTAGCAATAGTATGGTTGCTGTCAACAACACCTTCATCTTCATCCACAAAACCCTTAGTGCTGTACACCACATTTTTAATGGGACACTATGAGAAGCACAAGAACATGAAAAACCTTCAAAATCACTCCTTCAGACCTTCTCACCTTCTATGATATATATAGCTAACACACATCCATCTACAAAAGATTTCTATCACTCTGAGTAAATAAGATTTTTTATTCTACTGTTAGGGGTCTGTCACTGGAAAAATGAGCACTTAGGCTTGTGAGTCCTAAAAAGGCTGACTTGTGGAAGAGGTTTAGAAGAAAGAAAAATATACTTTCACACCACTATTTTTTTATAAATTTTATATTTGACACCAATTTTTTTATAGTAAAATATTATATAGTAATAAAATAATAATTTATTTAAGTGTTAAATGAATATATTTTATTGTATAGAGTGTTAAAATATTATTATTTTTTAAAAGAATTAATCCTTTTTATGCTATTTTCAATTATATTTGTCTATAGAATACTATTTATAAATAGACAGTTGGAACATATTTGTTGTTTTCTTAATTCTTCACATACTAACACTTAGTATACTATGAAATGTGAGATTTATATTAATTTTACACAGTGAAGTTGAGAATTTAAGATAAATATAAGAAGAAAGAAAGGACAACATTGAGAAATGAGTCAAGCAATAAAATTGAAAAGACTAAGTAATTATAAATTTGTTGTAAAAACTTGTTACTTAGTCTAATATTCTCGTTTTTAAAGTCATAATTTGAACAAAAACAAATAAAGAGAAGAGTTGTATAAATTAGCTTCCGCAATGATTCATTCTAAAAGATAAGGGATGTACAAATTGATTTTTAGAATGATTCATTCCAAAAAAGTTATTTCTGAATTTGAAAGCAAAATTTGATTTTTGAAAATAAAATTTGACTTCTAAAATGATCTACATTGAAAATTAAATTTTATCTTTTAGAATATACTGTTTGGAAAATATAACCTTTATAAAAAAAAAAAAGTTTTTACAAAATGGCTACTTTGAAAAAATAAAAGATGTCTGAAGGTGCACGACGGATGTATGGATGTGGAGGATGAAGCTCTCAACAAGTGCCCATTGCTTGTAAATTTGGTCCAGATTGGCCTATAACTAGAACATGGCAATTGCTTCTGGACTCCCATATTTGCTTCCGGCACCTTTACATTTACTTTCCATCAAATTATCATCATGTCATAAACATCTTTGTAAACATCTTTGTGAGAATTTCCAAAAGGAGAATGATACGGTAGGTGTGGACGTTGTTGAACGACCGTGGTGGTGGATATTAGAAAGAAAGTTTTTCTGACAATGTTATTGTGAGTAAGTGATTTCTGTTTTCGCATTATGTAAGGAACGTAGAATGGGTATAAGATTGTTGTAATATTCGTATCCTGAAAACGAGTTTTGAAAAATGAATTTCATAATGAGCTGTGAAATGTGTGAAATGTCCTACAGAAAATATTTTCTGTAAAAGATTTTTATATTACAGAAAATATTTTTCGAAAGAGGAAGTGTGAGGACCGAGTTTTGTATTATGAAAAATATTTTCTGTAAGAGATTTTTACATTATGAAAAACATTTTCCGTAAAAGCTTTTTGTATTATGGAAAACGTTTTTTCGTAAAAGGTGTATGTAATATGAAAAATGTTTTCCATAATACAAAACTCTATTACAGAAAACATTTTCTATAATACAAAAATCTCTTATCGGAAACGTTTTTCATAATACAAAACTCTCTAACAGAAAACGTTTTCCATAATACAAAAACCTCTTACGGAAAATGTTTTCCATAATACAAAAACTTCTTACAAAAAATATTTTTTATAATATAAAATTCTCTTAAAAAAACGTTTTTCATAATACAAAAAAACATTTTTCATAATACAAAAACCTCTTACATAAAATGCTTTTCGTAAGAGATTTCACACCTCCACCATCCAATCTTTTCTAAAAAATTTTTTCCACAATATTCTAATCTCTTTTTTTTATTAACAGCTGGGTGCAGCAAGCAAATGTGGGGTACATAATCAATTGTCTTCGAACATCACCTCATAACCTCAAAAACCCTACTGGACTAACGAACTCGTATTTTAATTTAAAAAACCAGTTTATTGTGTATAAAGTGATTATTGATATTTCTTTATCGTGGGATAATATTTTTGAGAACTGTTCATGGAAATTTAACTCGTTATTATAAAATAATATGTTTTTAAAGATTGAAATCAATTAAGAAAATTTGAGTCAAAATTGAAAAATTTATATAACTAAAAAGATGAGTGATGATAAAGAAAAAATTGCTTACTTTAAAAGAGAATAATATGCTAAGATAAACTTTACATAATTAGGTTATAATTGAAATAAAATATGTACGAGACTTAGTCGTCAGGTCAATCAAATTTTTTACAACTTTTGCTTTCATTACTAAAGCTATTTTAATTGCAAATAAGGTGTTTTTTTATATTATTTTGTTGTGGGATAATGTTTTCAGAGAATTGTTAATCAAAATTTAACTCATTATTTAAAAAAAAAATGTTTCTGAGGATTGAAATCCATTAACAAAATGTGAATCAAAGTTGAGATATTCATTTGAGTATAAAGATGAGTGACGAAAATATTTGATTAATATAGAAGAGAATATTCAATTAAAAAATTTACATTTTAGTGTTATATGACGCTACTTGATTAAATATATATTAATTTTTTAAGCAAGGTTAAATTGATTTAATTCTTGGATAAAAATATATTAAAATATAAATATATAAAAGTAGGAGTGATAATAAAATCAGATAAATGTGAAATATATATATATATATGCTAAATAATAGTAAAGAAGTCGTTTAGGTTTAGGATTTATAATGATAATAATTCCATTTCATTATTTGTGTTATTTTCACAATTAACGTGATCAGGTTAAATTGATTGACTTTTTTCTGAAAAAAATATATTAGAAGTATTTCATTTAGTTTAATTTCAATTCTTACAATTTTAATCAAATTTATTTGATGAAAAAGTAAGTTGATTCAATTGGAGTCGTTAATTTGAAAAACGAAAATCATTGAAAAATTAAGAATTAAAATTTATAAATCAATCAAAAATTAAAAGGAAAATTTTACATTGATTTGTTTTTTTAAGAACATTATATAAATTGACATCCAATTTTTTGTTTCTACCAGTGAAAGTTGATGTTTATAAGATATAAAATTAATATTTTGTCCTTGTATGATTCATTTTTCGTATTTTATTGTTTTATTTTAAATTAAGACTACCCAGTGTACTAATTTTAGGTCTTGATTTTTTTTTCTTTCTGAATTTGAAACCAATCTGGTAAAAAAAGAGTAAAACTATAAGCATTTAATATTCCTTCCATTTCTTATAAATTTTTTAACCATTTTTTTATTTTATATGTTATAGTGAATTATTTTACAGTTTTTAAATTTTATTTTATCAAGAAAAAACAATTAAAAACTATGAAAAATTATGATTTATAAGTTTATAAAGAAAATTTTCAGAATGTAAATACTTAGTTTATTATATATTATTTATTTTTTACTATTTTATATTGTCACTAAAAATTCTTTTAATCATTTTTAGTTTTATATTTACCTTTTTACTTTTAATATTTTCAGGAATATCTATTTTTTACATTGTATGTTTTACCTTAAAATTTATGAATGGCGGAAGAAATAGATTTTCTCTAAAAATAAAAATACACCATACAGAATATTGCGATCGTAAGCTATATAACATTATTGATATATAAAGCCGTCATGGACACAAAACATTTGCTAGCATTAGGCAAATATCAATCAAAAGACCAAAATTTAATTAAATAATCGAAAGTTTCAAATTCTTAATATCTGAAATACTATATTTTCTTGATTCTTTAACAACAAGCAGCGTCCATAAAGCAATCATTGATAACAGCACATAATATACGTAGCAATAAAAAAATAGATGAACAACCACAGAAGACAACTTGACCTATTACGATACTCCAAGCATCCCCTCCCACATATTCATATAATGATAGCTCTCAGGACAAGTAACAACCTAATTTCAAACATCACATAAAATATACAAATACTAAATTCGTAGAGATATCGTAAGGGATTGCTAATTCCCTTAATTAACGCGAATAATGCGCATTTGTTTTTGTCTTACACAGGTTATAGGTTGCACCTTCTTCTATATATATTGTTTGTGTCCATGCAGTATAGGTTTCTCATAGGAACATAGAATTTATAAAATGGCTCTTAGATGGCTTCTCCACTCAGCTTGCCATCTTGTGGGGTACCCTACGAAAGAAGAGAAGTGCAAGGAGAATGAAAGGTACCCTAATGTAGAGGTGAAGGGGTTGTGTCCTTCAAACAAGGAGGCTTGTTCAGGGTTTCAAATGCCACTTCACTATCCACGCTACACCAAAGAGGAGTATGAGAGCATGGAGGAGTGGAAGGTGGAGTTGCTTCTTAAGCAATATGGATTAAGTGTGAAGGGTAGTGTTGATGAGAAGAGAGGTTTTGCAATGGGAGCATTCTTGTGGCCATGATCATTATCAATGTCTTTTTCTCTCTCGAAAAGTCTTTATGGTAGCAATAAGTTTTCAAGTTTTGTGTACTTGACCGTGGTATGTGATGATGCACGTGAATAATAAATTGATAATGGTATGGTAATTTGTGTCATTGTCCACGTACGCTTGTGTTTGTCGTCGCTGTGTTCATGTATGGTTTATGGATATTGATGGCATGGCCTTGTGTTTTGGGGTTGAGGTTGTTCATGCTGATACGTGTCAGTCATGTGTTTCCACAGATACGTATGTATGGCTAACCTTTCTCGTTGCCAATAATTGTTCTCTTAGCTACCAGTGGTGAATAACACTCGAGACTAGTCTTTTATTATTATTTAAGAGTAATTTTAGTGATGGTTTCTTAATATTTTTTTCTTGTAGAAATCAAATAGCAAAAGAAACGTATTAATGGAGTGATCCTACAGGACATATTTCGGCTTAAGAAAAACTTTTATTATAAAGAATGGTTTAATTTGTTTTTATAAAAAATTTCTATTACAAATATACTAAGTTTTTTTTTAAAATATTTAGATTTCGTATTTTAATTCGAACAGAATTATGTTTGAAAAATCGGTGGTACAAATAGCTGAAATTGTTATAATTTTTGTGATACTTGTTATGACAAAGCAAATATAACCGTGACAAATCTTAAATTATAATATCGAAATATTTGTTAGAAGAAAAAAAATATAATTTCTAAAATATGAAATTTAAAAGTTATATCTTTCATACTGTGGTTTAATGTTCTCAAGAATGATGTTTTTAAAGTTTCTCACGAAAAAAAAAGCTACAAACATGTGAGAGTTTAAAATGAAGAAATTCCGTAATACTCTTATTAAATAATTTAATATGGTAACAAAATAGGAAAATTAACAAATAAAAATCTGATTTCTAGAAACTTACGTAAATATTCTTCTTAGTAATATGTTTGGTTAACAAAATGAAATTTAATTATTGTTATTTCGCGATTTTCAAATATGAAAAAAAAGTTCTCTATCACGCGTTCTCAATTAGTAATTTCAAATCCCGAATGTATATTTTATCATATCTCTCAAGTTATAAACAAGGGAGAAATGATAATTTTTTCGATATATATTGAATCCTATTGAAAACAATTAATTTAATTAAAATAACTAAAATTTTGATTATTTATCAAACTAAATAATTTAATAAAAATAATATGATAGTTTTATCGCAATAACCGGGAACAATTTCGTGATCCGCTTAACTAAACAGTTAAAAAAAAAAAAACTAATTTCCCAGGAGTGTTATTTTTATAACACAAACCAAACATAACAATCTCTTCGAAAAATTAGAACTTTACCTTGTGCCAAGCACTCTCTACAACCAAAAATATGATCATTCGAACAATTATTTTAGTATCAAAATATCATTTAATTGGCTTGAGTTAAAGAACATTATTGATAAGCACCACAACTCAACTAGTGAAGAAAAACAATGCTCACAATCTGTGAAAAGAAGAAGTTAAAAATTGCATTAACGTTCAATGACATTCCTTTCTATTTAGAACACAGTTCCAGTTCATGAACTTGTTGCGAAAGAGTTACTTGTTGTGGTTGAACAAGTGTATGGGGTTGGATAATAATGGATCATTATGATTAAAGAGTTGAAGATTCAAATATTTAGTTCCAATATTGGAGGGGTTGATTAAACAATTTATAGGACAAACATAACACGTGGTCACGTATTGAAAAGCATTTGGCTAGAGAAGCTTCAGCATTGATGATTAAACTATTATTAGTGTCCACATCCACACATTTTTGTAGTCTATTATTGTACCAAAAATATCTCAATAATTGTGGAATGAGTACGTGGTTCTAACATACTCATCACTTCATCAGAATTGACCGAGACCATTTCTCAAGTTAGATCAATTTCCTTTACAATGTTTCGAGTCGTTCTTACATATTCACATTTGCATTTCTATATCCTTTTCCAAGCCTATTTAAATGCGATATTAGTTAGTAATCCTTTTTTGGATGGTCAAATTAACATGTATATGTTTGTCTATTGCAATATCACCGTATGGTTCTAGTTGGAGGTTATTTTTAGGTTAACTCATTCTAGATTTTATTGGAAAATCAATGTTCTGATTTTGTTTCACTGATATGAGTTACTGTGTGATTTTCTTAAAAGGGTTGACGTATCTCTTTGCGCCTCACATTAAGTTATTCTTTTGCTGATAAAAAAATTTAATGAAGTTATAAACACATTAGAAATTGTAACAATCTTTATATTCACAATTTTTAGTGCTCTATTATCGTCAAAATTTCGATTTAATCTCCCAATGTTTATTGAACGGATTCGGTCTACTAAATTTTATTCATATATAATCCTCTTGTTAATTTGAATTCGGTCTAATATTTAAGAAAATATTAGCAAGATAATTTAAGAGAATGTCAGATAAGCATAAACGTGCTCACGTGCAGTGGTATGTTCATGTTTTCATTAATTATTAAATACAAATGAGCAAGTGAAACAAAAATCGAATAGTTACTAGTAGGAGATTAAATTCATGGAATTTAATATTCTTAGTATCCCCTAGAAAAGAATCCTATTATAATAGGCTGGCTAAGACGGGACACATTTTCTACTGTGATAAACTCTAATAACACTATTGAAGGTAAGGAAAAATGTGTTGGGATAGTTTATCTTAGTGATGGGTAAGAATCTCTTATATAATTTGCTTTAAAGATTCCAATATCATACTCTATCTCATGTATAAGCCAATTGTCAAGAAAATTTATATATTCTCATTATTAGAACAAATTAAAATTAAATCTCAATTATGAGAACACATTAAAATAAAATGTTATAGCAAAACCATTTTTTACATGTTTCTGCATCTTATTTTTATTGATAGTTAGTTTTTTTTTCAAGACAAAAAGCATGAAACAAATGGTATAAAAGAATATCTGAGGCAGGAGATGTAGTAGCCCTCAAATGATAACGCGTGATAGGGTCCACAAATTTCAGAACGTTCACAAATTATTGAGTACGCATTGTTGAGGGAAATTACGCATCAAATCATTTTTTCTTTTACCTGGCTTACGAGGAAGAAAGGTGACACCTAGAACCTTCACTTCTTTTCCATAATTTACTTTCAATTCGTTTTCCAAAGTAGTTATTGTCTCTTTTATTTGGTCTATTTCTTGTGCATATCTTTCTGGTGTCCGTACCATCCATAAAATTAGGTCATTTGGCTAAGTTACGTAACAACCCAATAAACCATAATAGCTTTAGGCTTAGTATAAATAGATGAGAGCATGAAGTTCAGTGTTCACTCAACACCACATAAGTACACACCAAGGCACAAACTACAGAAACACAATTCATCATTCACTTCAAAATTATCTCACAAATTTTCAATCAGTTAATATTCTGTGTTCAGCTAGGAAAAAAAGGTAGCAGCTAGCTAGCCAACATGGATCAAAGCCAAAGGAAGGTTCAGGTTTTGAGGGAATATTTGAACAACAAACAGTTTTTGAAAAGAACTTTGCAGATTGTTCTCTCGGTTTCTGTGTTTTGTGTTTTCGTTTGGTACTCTTCTGGCTTTTCCATACACCCTCAGTCCTTCAATGCCTACTTCTCCACGTGCCTTTTCTCCATGTTCACTCACACCCTTGAGAGAAAATACATGTTCCTCATTTGTAACGGAATCCTTGCATTTGTAGCCAAGACGTCACTCGTTAACTCTTCAGATTCTGACTTTGACCAGCTTCTGCCTTCCAATCTGTCAGAGACAAACACAACAACAGTTTCTGACATGGCAGTTGCCCCTCTGGTCGAAGGTTTTGCGTCCCCAGAGAATGTATGTCTGGTGGTTGAAGAACAACAGGGGCAAGAGGAATGCATTGAAGAAGTTTCAGAAGATGAAGACCAAGAACAAGACACTTTGTGTACCAAAGGAAGAGAAAGTGAAGGTTACATTACAGAAGAGGAGATCGAAGAAGGAGAATCAGATAGTGAGGTTGAGGTGGCACTAGATGATGATGAACTTGCAGAAACAAGTACTACAACAAATAATGAAGAGTTATTAAATACTGATGAACTGAATAGAAAGTTTGAAGAGTTCATAAGGAAAATGAAAGAAGAGATAAGAATTGAAGCTCAAAGACAGCTTATTGCAGTTTAGTTAGTGCATTTGATATATTAAAAGATGACAAAGAAGAAAGTGGTTTAGTCTGTTTCAAATAACTAAAGCTCATTGCAACTTAGCCACTTTTGTTTGCATGTGCACAACTATATTCCATGTTTTCCATCTCTTAAGCTTATTTCCTTTTCAGTATGCAGAATTTCTGTCATGTCGTTTTTAAGTTAGTGTTCCGTTGAATCTTAGCCCTATAACCTGATCGTACTTTTATGTTCTTCTCGTCTTGTCTTTCTTCTTTGTTTCTCCTTAATTTATAATTATCGTTTCTTGAACTTCAAACTCTTCAAAAAGTCCTCAAATATGGTGATTGAGCTTAAGGTTCTTATGTGAGGTCAGAACAAACTTATATATGATTTAATATCTCAAGCTTGCATTATAGAACAAGAGATTGATATATACCAAGAATTTTCCACAAAGAATACGAATAATTTAACGAAGAATTTTTTTTATGTGAAGGAAATACAGGGAAGGACAATAATGTATAAAAAAGGCACAAGAATGAATGTCGGTATCTCAGTTGTGGAAATTAAAAAGAAAGACAAAGTTCAGGTCAATAGCAGAAATTATGATATTTTTTTTTGAACTAAAATGAATAAAATATTTTGATGGCATAATATTATTATGAGCAATGCTATTTTTCTCTAAAATTTTCACAAACGCTTTTGCTTCATATTTTTCGATTGTTACTGTAAGTGTTGAGAAAATTTTAAGAGGAAATAGTATCACTCTAAAATTATATGGCAGTTAACCCTAGTTTCCGATCATAATTGCAAACGACGATCACTGAAAAAAGGACAGAATAGGTGTGTGTATGTGTTTGTTAAAATTGAAAGTTTCCCGAAAAAAAAAATGGAAATGTCTAGATGCTACGACCATGTTATATATATGTAAAAGAAGACGGTAATTTTACGATTAATTTTTTTATATGATTTTAAATATTTTTTTTAATTTCTTAAAATGTAAAGACACTTATATATATATATATATATATATATATATATATATATATATATATATATATATATATATATATATATTAAAATGACATCTAATTGAAATTGTGACCGTGGGAATTTGCAGCAGTTAATCCAATCCAATTATTTCTTTTCAGATTCTGCAATTTTCTTTCATGTAAATATGTAATACAATTTAGTAATGTGTAATGTGTGATTTTCTTTCCTATTATGCAGTTAGTTGAATTAACAGCCGTTTTTGCCAGCATAGACATGTTATTTGTCGTTTATTCGTTTTCTTATATTGTCGTCATTCGTTTCCGGTCAACACTGTTTTTGATTTGGGGAAGATTATATAACTGTATGCAGCAACTTTGATCAACAAATGTTTCCAGCAACGCTTTAATTGTTTTTAGTTTATATAATTCTTTTCTTCAATTTAATAAATTTGTTCTTTCAGTCTTTACAAGATTACCATTTTTATTATAAATTCTTCTTATATTGTTTTTTTTTTTCATTTTATCCTCTACTATTCAGAAAATAAAATCAGATCTATTTATCGATTTCTATTTGTCAAATTATTACTCTAACAAATTTAGAGTAAAGTAGAAAAGAGACTAAAATAGTTTTTATTTTCATAATAAAAACAATCATAAATTATGAGACTACATATTTATTTAAGTCAAAAAAATAACCAAAAATATGTTTTGTTTCATTTAATCGTTCCACGTAACGTGGACTAATGTAGATGAATTAATCTTCCTAGGCACAATTTTTTACTTGTAATAATTTCTTTTATTAAAAGGTTCATGAGTGACATTATTATATTTGAGATTCTAAAACTCACAAATCATATGTTTTTATATAAAAAGTATTACTGTAGACGGGATCACACAAAATAAAATAAAATAAACTCTTACTAACAGATCAAAGGATTAGAACATATTACGAAAAAAAAAAAAATCTAGCCTAATATAATTAAATATAACAAGATAAAAGACAAAATCAATCTTATTTTTCTATCTAAATTAGTCAATATATCTAAAAATATGAGTTACTTTAAAAGAGTCTAAGAAATGTAAATTTATGAGTCACTAAAAGTTTAATAAAGTAAATAAGAGTCACAATTCAATAACAAAAATAATATTTTTTAGGTACAAAACTACTACATTAATATTAACTTTAATTTAATATTAATTATAAATTTAAATCTTAAACTTTAAATCCTAAACTCTAAACTTTAATTTAATCAATTTTAAAAACTTAAAAAAAAAACTACACATTATACACAATATTTTCAATTCTAGTTATAATACTAAATTTTTTTAAAAATAAATAAAAAAATTAAAATCTGATTAGTCGCGTGTATATATATATATATATATATATATTCTCTAGAAGTGTGGCTGGATATCCCAATACAAACTTTAATAACATGTGAAGTAACATCCTTACTAGTAATCTGTTGAGATCTAGTTAAATTCTTCTTTCTCCAAATCATTTTTTAAAAAAGGAATATAAATTTCAAACAATAATTTTGTATCAGTACAATTAACATATTCCCTGATATATATAAAACATTTGAAAAACTCATAGCCAAGAAAGTGAACAGTGTTATTCTTGTAACCAAATATATCATGGACAGGGTCACTATACTCCCCCTCTGGCAGGGAGGGACCCTCTCATTGAACATGAGGAGTTGATGGATCGAACGAATCGCGTCAAAATATGATGCCAAGCACTTACCTGTTCACTCACAAAAGGAGAAATCTAGAAAGGTGAGGGACACTTGCATGATGAGGGTGAAGCCATGCAACTTAAGAACACAAAACCAATTATATTTGTTGGCACATGTTCCAGCAAATGGAATTATAGAAGCGTGCAACATAATTGCCTATGGCATGGATCAGTACAGCAACCATCTTTAACAAAATAACAACTCTGTTGAATACTTTGTCTGAGAAAAATGACATTTGATTGTAAAAAGACAAATGCACAACTCCCCGCCCTATGTTCATTCACCAATCAATCTGGTGGGTCCAAGTTTTCAGCTAAGATGGGAGGAAAAAATAATTGAAGAGAATGTGGCCACTAGTTCACCCCACATACAGTTAACTAGATCAACACAAAGAGGGTAGCTCATGTTACATTATATCAATTAGCAGAAAAAATATGTGAAAACACAAAAATATTGGAATTGATCACTCAGACTCCGGCAAACGTATCAGTGGTGAACCTTGAGACTTATCACAGTAGTTGCTAGTAAATAATTTCATGATGTTCTATTCATTCCTCAATCTAAGTTCAACCTTCTATATCTGATGGTTGTCTGCTAAAACATAATAATTTTTCTCTCGTTAATAGCTGATTCTTAGTGTTTCAAGATCCCATATTAAAAAGTGATTGACAAAGATGACGTTGTTAAGGGATATGAAAGTAGACAACTGTTCTCAACATTTTCATCTAATTTTGTAAATTCTTCTATTGACAATGTCACATTGCAGCATCAACATCTGTCTGAGTATTTTTAATCACTAGAGCAATAAGATTCTCTTTTCATTATCAAGTTCGAAAATTAAGGAAAAATCTAATGTCCTCCTCTAATTTTGATTGAGTACGTAAAAGTAATAAAATATAAATCATAATTATTAATTGTTTCTAAAATAAATAATATTACATATTCTAAATAAGTGTTTCATATAATAGATAATACAATATTTTATAATATTTTTTTGTGTTTGATATATAAGAAATATATTTAGACGTTAAACGCATGTAAGCAAGTTAATCACAATAACAGGTTTATTCTATATTGTAAGAAAATTATTTATTATCGTTTGTCAAAAATATTTGTTCAAGATTCAAAGTATAAGTCAGTATTAAGATTTTTTGAGACTAATATTACATGAAGTATCTTAACTTAATTGTTTGGTAAAAAATACTTTGTTATTATTAGTCAAGAGTATTATTGTTTAAAGAATATCTAGTGAAGTTATAAATTAACTTTAAGTGATTGTTTGATAAAGAATAACTATTATTAATTTATTAGTCAATTATTAGTCAAGAGTGTCATTGTTTAAAGAATATTTAGCCAAGTCATAAATTGTTTGTGAAAGAATACCTAATTAAGTAAAATAATACTTTGAACTAGGACAATTAGAAGTTTTTGAGAGACAAAAAAAATACCCACTATATTAGGAATAACTTGTAAAAAAAAAAAAATACTCAAACAAGGTCAACTAAAAATGACCGTGAATTAAATAAAATATAAACTTATAAAAAAGAATATTCAAAGATTTAACAAGAAATCACTATATGCCCAAATAATATTCATTTTATAAAACTCAAATTATATATTGAAAACTGAATATAATATGACAAACTATTATAAAGATATAAATTGAGCTTTGTGAAAAACTATTATAAAATTATCTTATTTGGAACGAACTTATTGTCTGATAACACTAAATCAAACGATAATTACAAACAATTGTGAAAAGTTTATAAATTTAATTAGGATACAATTTAACCTTTCTTTCTTCTGTTTTTTTCTCTTTCCATACGTGATTGGAGAAAACAAAGCTGTAGGCACTAATGCAACAAATATGTACATGTAGAATAGCAGAAAGTGATTTTGACATTTTCCTTTCATCTCTTCCTCACTAAACATCCAAACTAGTTGGCTGGTGAAACTGACATGTTCATGCAGACTCCATCAGCCTCAGGGAGATTTCTAACCTCGTTAAGAATCCTAGTAAGTTCTTTTGTCAGTTCTTTACGCACATAGTCAGATCGCTCCTTTGTAATTGATGATTCTTGAAATAAAGTTTCAGCTAGGGACTGATATTCTTGAAACCATTCCGCTCCAATACCTTGATTATTATCCTCATCATCAACAAGTAACGGGCATTCCCGTCTCCATCTCCCTAAAAGGTATTTGTCAGGTAACTGAAAGTAGTTCTTTATTACAAATACACGAAGAGCATGTCTGCATAGTATTCCTGAGGATTCAAACTCCTTGCAAGAGCAATGTATCTGATCATCTTCAACCAACCATATCACAAGCCGTTCTCCGTTGATCCTTTTGAAATGCCGCACAATATACGATCCATTGGCCATTTCGGATGCAGCATATTGCATTGCCAGCAACAGCTCTTGCTGCAAGGCATTAAAAGCAAAGGGAGTGAGAATACTCCGTGCATGCTCTTCAATCGGTATGCAAGTTTTGAGCTGAATATATTGAGTCTCCTTAAGTGCTTGATGTTGAAAACTTGCAGAAATGCCAACCTGCAAGCATAAGAATGACAAGTGGAAGAAAATCATTAGAATGACAAGTGGAAGAAAATCATTAGAATGACAAGTTAGCATACAAGACAAGATACCTCTCACCAACATACCTGCTCAAAGAAGCTTCGCAAACACGTATGAGCAGAGAAAATCCCTTTCAAAAATGCATCTATAGACTTTGAGTAGGCTGTTGTCGCCATTCGAGCCAGAAAGTAACCTCTAACATAGGCTTGGGCCCAGGATTCTCGAACAGAATATAGTAAATCAGCATGTTTATCTGAACCAAGTCCAAACACAGAAATCATCTGGCTCCACTGAAGTTCAAATTCCTCTGTATTCTCAATGTGAAATAAGGCATCGAACTCAGATTTAAATTGTGCATACCGAGAACCCAGAGTAGGAGAAAACCAACAGGGTACCTTGTGTAGAATATTCCATTGAGGAACGACATGTTTAGTTCCTGGAAATTCACTTATAATCGCATCTCTAAGTCCCGGGTCTAGATCAGTTAGAATAGTTTGTGGACCTCTTCCTCTCATGAACCTGACAAAAGTCTGTATTGAGGAATAATCACCATAAGAGGAGTTTTACAGAAGAACAAGTAAAATCTTATCTTATACAGAGGATGCTAGTGTAAACCTGTAATGCCCATGAGAAGGATTGAGGTGTTTCATCCTGCAATAAAACACAACCATAAAAAATAGTTCTACCGTAGTTATCAATACCAAACCATACTCCAAAAAGCAATCCATAAGTGACCGATCTATAAGAAGTGTCAAAATAAACCACATCACCAAACATGGCATTTGCATTAACTGAGTCCCCATATGACCAAGCTACATTTTCAACCTTATCATTCCCATCCACAGTTAAATCGTACACAAACTCATCATCCGCTTCTTTCATCACTTTGCACGCCTCAAGAAGTTCCAATACATCATTTTCTCTTTTCTCACTGAGCAATGCCTCATTCTCTAGAACAACCTTCTTGCGGTTTTGAACAAAGTTCCTCACATCCCTTTCCAAGAAAGGCAGCTGGCCCCCTTGAATACCCTTTTCCTGCTCAAGCATTTTCACTATCCGATGAATTGGAAACCCTGCCTTGGAGAGCAAGAGTATACGCTCTTGATCAGCCTCGTGAATTTTACGATATGCGGGCAAAAGACGCACTTGATCATCTTCCAAAAGTTCATGATTGTGCACATTACTAAACTGCACAACAAACCACTGCGAAACCCCTTCTACAACCTCCTTGGATAGATACATCTTTGCATCACATCCACACCTCACTGATTTCCTATCTCTATGGTGTTCTCCATTAGGCTTCTTCTTCACCGGGGCAAAGCCGGACCGGTAACAAACGAAATCACGCTTGTAAATCCCCAACTGGGGGCTAATTCTAGACCTTTCCTTCCTAATAGAGAACCCATTCTTCCTAGCAAAATTGCCATAATACTCAAAAGCATCATCGTCACTCTTAAAAACCATTCCAACATAGGGAGTAATCATAGCCCTAGAAGATGCTTTCTCTTCCTTCGCCAATTCAGGTGCCGCAGAACCCTCTTCAGAATCACCCTCATATGTAATATAACATTTCCAATCTCCACAAGGGCATTGTTGCCTCCGAACACATAGGTTTTTAGAAGGTATGGACGTCATTTGAACGGAGTGTTGAAATTAGTCAGTTTCAAACCTTAAGAGACCCAGAAACAGGTAGTGTTAAAAAACAAATCAAAAACCTTAACATGAGCAGAAAAATGAAGAAAATCGAATAATGGGCAAGGTAAATAATAATAAAAAAAGGATTTATTTTCTTGTAACCAAATTCCCAAAGCAGAAATTGAAATTGCCAAGATAAACAGGTTCTAGGCTGACAGAAAGAGAAGCTTGAAAATATAGGTCCCAAGGAAAACGAAAAACTTGGTTGAACACAAAGGCGAAGAGGTTTCAAGCAAATTAATGAAAGTGAGTAAGTGGCATACCACAGAGCAGGAGTGCAAAGAGCTTAAACCCTTATTCTCTGGTTCATCTTGTTCCCAACTCCTGTTCTTGTTTTTGACATGTTCCGAGAATTCCACCAAAAAGAAAAAGAATTCAATTTGGGATTTTCATTTTGGGCTAGTTTGTTTATTGGGCCTTTAGGGAAAGATGGGTCTGGATCTCATCCACAATAAGACGACAAATTCTTCCTACACCCTAATACATGCTTCCTGCACCTCAATACAGATTTTTAATTCCATAAATACCCCAATATAGGAAGCACACCTATCCAGTTCACAATGCCAAAAAAAGAGAGAACCGGATGGTATCCCATCCGGGTGTCATTTTTAAAAAAATTGACAACCGGATGAGTATATCATCCGGTTGTCATTTCATAATAAAATGAGAACCGGATGACACCTCATCCAGGTTTCATTTTAACTTCATCTGTTTGTTTTCATTTTTCTAAATCTTTGATTAATCCTTCAAACAAGTAATAAGTAAGTAATTTTTGCTATTTATTAGCAATTAGTAAGTGATATTGCTGATTAAAGTAGTTGATTTGGGGTTTGGGGCGTTGTCGACGACGAATAGAAATTTTTTTTGATTTGATGTATGAGAACCGGATGAGTATGCCATCCGATTGTCATTTCCAAATAAAATGACTTTTTTTAAATGACAACCGGATGGGGTTGCCATCCGGTTGTCATTTTATTTTGAAATGACAACCGGATGAAGGTGTCATCCGGTTGTCATTTTATTTTAAAATGACAATCGGATGGGGTGTCATCCGATTCCCATTTTATTTTAAAATGACAACCGGATAACATACTCATCCGATTGTATTTTTTTTAAATATGAACCGGATGGAGGTGCCATCCGGTTCTCATTTTTTTGTCCATGTGAACCGGATAGTGGCAGTTGTGGAATTAAAATTTTGTATTGGGATGCAGAAAGAGTGTATTAGGGTGCAGGAAGAATTTGTCCAATAAAACGGCTTCTTTCTGCAGCTCCATACAAGAATTAAAAATACCAATTTTATATCTCTATTTTCTTTATCTTCTCAGCTACATCCTTCTTTATGTGTAATTTAGAATATAAAAAAAATTATATTCTGAATTACGTAATTTGAAATATAAAAAAATATATATTTTAGACTGTATAATCTAAAATATATTTTAAATTATATAATTTTAAATACAAAAAATTATATTCTAAATCGTATAATCTATACTAAATTCTTTTTATATTTTAAATTATATAATTCAGAATAAAAAAAATTATTCAAGAATACAAATTTTTTAAAAGTACTTTTATGTTTTCAAATTATGGGCATGGAAAGAGAAAAGCAGGAAGGTGCAGGAAGAAGCCGTCACACAATAAGAACGAATTTAAGGCCTCAGCCCACATAGCATTTTGAGGTGATACAATAAAATGTAAGTACTGATATTGATTTTGTTAAAAGGAAAATAAAAAAGTACTATAATTGTTTTGATCTTTAATCAAAATTGAAATTTCATCTCTTTACATGCTGCATTTATATTGATGATTAGAAGTGGCAATAATTATTGAGATTGATTAAATGCATGTTTCAATTAAAAAAAATAAAACTTATTAACTAGTATATATGTTGTATCTATGTTTTGTCTAGTGCTAAATTGTCTGTTTGGGAGTTAAGACAACGGTTTGATAGATGCTGAATTTTAATTTAGAACTTGCTAAAAGGGGAGAAAAAAGCGTTGTTCTTCTGGGATAACGTGATAGAATTTCTCAAGGGTGCAAAACAGATTTCAAGTTCCTTTCTGGATAAGTTGATGTAAAAGATGCAACTTTCTCAGGTTCTTATTCTTGTGCCTATTGGATGTAATGTCCCTATGTGTGCATCTTTTAAAACATGGATGATACTCTTGCTATTGTTCTTATGGGCCCAAAAGAGATGTTATAGCATAAAGTTTGCTGTGCATTGTAAAGTAATTTTACTTGAGAGAAAAAGTCAGGTTAGTGTTATTTCAGGTTTCAAAATTACCAGGGGTTTATACAAGTGATGCCACCGATTGTAGAAGATTGAAGAACAATATTCCCTATGCATGTTTTCTCATTCAGTTAAAATGCATTTATTGGTTAATACAAATTTTCCACAATTGACAACTCTCGTCTTTGGCTGAGCTTTACCATCAAATTATGACATTCAACATTCCCTTTCAATGCAACAGAGTTCGTTGCATACAAATTTTGAGCTGACATGACATCAAATTTTTTTGAGAATCTTCTTTACCTCGTACTTTCCAATTATATGTAAAACTCTGTCCAAAATTAGGGTGTGTTTGAATCCATATTCAGTTCACCTAAATACTTTACGCACCACTAAATAAAATAATAACCATAAGGCCATAGGCAAATATAGTCCAACCTAACTTCAAAACCATTTTTATATTGCTCATTTTTTTCTTGATCAGGAGGTAGCCAAGATTGGACTTAATTAAAATGTGACCAAGTTGAGGATTGAGATGGTGCTGATAGGAAAAAATCAACTTCCACACTTTGAGCCACATGCTCTTAACCATCATAGAGTCATAGTGTAACAATCATGTCCAGATTAGGTAATGCATTAGGTAACCAACTTATGCTTCACCAATCTAGCTTATGGTCATATATATGAACTATCAATAGAAAGTTACAATAAAAGGTTAATAAATTTATGATACAGGACCATTTGTTATATACTCATGTTTTAAATATGTGGTGAAAACAATTTGAGGCCAAAACAGAACACATGTGGCTAGAGCATAGCATAATCAGGAGTCAGTGTTTTTTTAGTTTGCTAGTTTTTGTGTCACTGTGTTAGGGGTGGAGTGGACAGTATATATAAATCCCATGTGGGTGCTTGGGCTCTCATTCAATTCAATAGGGGCAACCATCAGTTCAGCCACTAAAGGGAAGGAGAGTAAGGGTAAATGATGCATTATGCAACACATGAACAAAGTAAATGACAAACACCATTAATTTCCTATGCATGCCAGTTACCAACCATATAAAACAATTCAATATTTTCATTTATTAACTTACAAATATAGGGAAGTTCATCCTAACACCATGTCTTATATTCCTTCAAATGGAATTTGTTGGAAACTTACTCTTCCATAGTCTCATTATCCACCCCCACATGCTTGGCACATGTTCCTGGTTTTGACACACACATTTGCATTGCAAATTTATGTCCCTTACACCATACATACATTGAAGTATAAAACAACTTGTTGATGGACATCAATTTTCCCAAAAATGTATTTGTAAGTGTCATCTATATTTATACATTTTAGTCTAAAATGTCTTAACTATAGATTTTAGCTAAAATGTATTTATTATTTTTTAAATGAATAAGACCAGGCCTAAAGAAAACAGTTTGGGAAGGATCAATGTTTTTTTTTTTTTTTTTTACAAATTGTTTATTTTAGTGAATTAGTGTATAGATTTTGTAATACTAGTGTGTTTGGTTTATATTTAGAAGCATCTGAACATAAGGAACTTATTAGTTTAATTGAAGTTGTTATGGACTTTTTTCAAACACCTTTGTTTGGGTGAGACATCTTCAAACTCAAATTTGTAATAAAACACATGTAGGTCACTGTTATGATCTTAATTAGTTGTAAATGCATAAATTCAAATGTAAAATCCAAAATTGTGAAACATAAATCTTTATCCCAAGTGTATGGCCACTTGATGAATACATGTTGTCTTGGTACTTGAAAATGAACAAATTCAAGATATCGTGTTCGTAAGCATATATATGTCCACTTGATACTTGAAAGGTTATTTGCTTTCTTAGGTATTTTTGTCAAATAGAAAAAAATATTGTCACAATAAAAAAATGAATAAACAATGAGATCGTGCTTCATAAGCTACCTTTTGTGGCTGTCTAATTAATTTGTGAGACCATTCTAAAAGCCTTAATAATTTAGGCTTTAAATACCTGCTCAAGTGGCTCTTAAAGAGTGGCAATCATTCAAGTCCTTGACTTATATTATCCCTCAAATTAAACCTTGACTTATATTATCCCTCAAATTAAAAAAAATTATTTTAAAATCAAATTTTCTTTATTGTGCACAGGTACATCAGGTTAGTAAGCAAGAGAAATAGAAATTTTTGTTGAGAATTAAAGAGTACATAACATCAAAATCACAAAAATCATGTATTTACGTAAAAAAGAAAGTTCTGCATTCATTAACCTATGCATCTGGTATGCAGAATAGGAAAATTGTTTCTGATTTAGCTGTAGTTACTTTTAACTTTTTATCTTAACTCCACTCAGAAAGACGATTAAAACTCTTCAATTGTATCATCATTTGAATCAAAGTCCAAAAGGTAGATTTTCTAACACTTAAAAAACAAGCACAAATTTTAACCCCAAAAGGTTGCACAGGGTTAATGCCAAAACTATCACGTTTTAGCCAGAGAGGCATGAGATAAGGAGACATAGATTAAGCTGAAGAAAATTTTGAGACATCATTTCCAGAAGTACTCTTGTTTATTCTCGTTCTTGTTGTTGCGACAAATTTAAGCATGTTGGATAAATACAACACTCATGTCTCATGCTAGCAGCTATTCGATGACAAAGAGCATGATATATTGTATATCATCATTGAACATGTATTTTACACTTGGAAGTTTCTAAGCCCATCTAAATTGGTACACCCTTCATTCTCTAAGAAGTGTTTGAGCATCCTGAACATGTTCTGCTCTTCCTGCTACATAATCCAATATTCCTTCACCAACCTTTTCACCATGATCTTCAATTGAGACTTTTGAAATGCCTCCGAAGGCTATTATTGCTACCAAAAAGAAAGTAGTGGAAGCAAACAAAGGCCAAAAGTAGGCCAGAATGGTCAGAAAGTGTGGAGCACCATACAACACCAAAGAGAATGATAACAAAATGACTATTGCTTTGGTTATCTGATATCTATATTGTTGAAGCTTTTCTGATATATCCATATCAGATACTTGTACTCCAAAGGGAGAGAAAAGAGGAGAGAAAATGGGAAAGGAGGGTGAAGAAAGAGATGTTGGTGGGGAGGGATAGTGTGTGATTATGTATTCTATAACAAGTTTAGTGTTGGCAAGCATTATATATCTGAAGAGATTCTACTTTACAAATAATGGTCTCAATGATTTTCAAAGTTTTCTTGACCCATTTGCCACTTCTTTTCTAAATGGCATATACGTTTCCTAAACTATTCCATTAATAAGTGGACTTAAATAGATAACGTAAAAATTCACAATCCATCTTGAATAGTAGATTTGGTTTCTATCTAAATATCATGGTTAAGATGACAACACAATTTGAACTAGTAAAAATGATCTTAACACGATTTTTCACAAAACATACAAGTTTGACTAAGTCTCAAATTGAAGATTAGTTTTGTAAAATCCCACTGAAGAACCAATGACATTAGTTTTATAAACTTTATCTTCTGATGTAAATTTCTTATGTATAACTTTTCTTTATACCATAATTTTATGACTAGGTTCTCCTCAATGTAGCTAGATGGAATTATTCTGACATCAAATCCATTTACATCAGAGTAGTGACTCAAATGGACGGTGAGGGCGGGGGAAGGGATAAGCCTTTGGATTATTGTTCTGAGGACCAATTAGAGAAGGACATATTAGTCAATAAAAAAAGGTGATGAAATGCTTTTGGTATAGATTCTTGATTGGTCGGTTTGCGGTTCTTTTTGGAAGTGGATGCTTTTCATTAGAATATTTCAGAATGAAGATTAGCCTTCAGAAAACCCATATCTTCTTATTCTTCTCTTTGGTGATATGTATCAAACAACACACACATATTATATTAATCCATGAATAATTGAGAATCATTTGAGTTATGTTTTGTCTTTTTTACAATTAAAGTTTTTTTAAGCCAAACACTGCATAGGAACTCCAGGCCTAATCATTATTTGTTGAAAAAAATATAGAAAAATTTTCCCATCATAAAAAGGATTAATATATTTTAGCATGGATGTACCCGAAATTCAAATTCTAAGAAAATGGAACTTACAGTTTACTTCAAATGAGATATAAACACACAAAAACTAGAAAAAAAAAAAAAAAAGAAATGAAAATAAAAGAAAAGTGAA
>Ga0209700_104029_pt1 | contig 27171 bp, 15 predicted proteins | sample SiratroredBW_FD_187528 | JGI IMG/M metagenome (GOLD analysis project Ga0209700, IMG submission 187528) | Root nodule microbial communities of legume samples collected from California, USA - Siratro red BW (SPAdes) (version 2) | ecosystem: Host-associated > Plants > Roots > Nodule | place: USA... | reverse complement strand
AAATCAATAAATGTTATAAACATTATTTTTATTATTAATGTTATTATTATTATAATTATCATTATTTATTTTATTAATGTTATTTAAAATTTGTGGTAGGAGAGACTCAAACTCAACTTCTATTAGAAATTTTTTTCTATCATATTATAATTTTTACTATGATTATTATTATTATTATTATTTTTATTATTATTACTATTATTATTAATATTACAATTATTATTAAATTTATTTTATTCTTCTTATTTTTGTTATTACTATTATTATTGTTATTACTATTATTATAATATTAATTATAATAATAATAATAATAATTTATCTATTTATCATTGAATTTCTCTTATTGATAAAATTGGTTGATAATTATTGACAAATTTTAACAATAAATAATATGGTGGTTAATTTATTAGATGATAAATTGACTGTTAAATTATGTATCAATAATAATATTTTACTGACAAAAACATTTTTCTCGATAATTTTTTGTAGGTAATTTCAAATTTTTTTTAGTAAAACTATTATCAGTAGAACTTAAGATCATTTCAACTAATATTTACATAATTGTGATTATTTTCAATTGATGTTGACTATAATTGTGTAGGGTGACATATTAAGGCTATTTTATGATGTTGATGGTTAATTTTTTTTTGTGAACCTTTTTATTAATGTCAGTTGATAATTTTTCCTAATTGATATTGGTAAAAAAAATCATAATTAACGTTGGTCCAAAGTTTTCTATTTAATATTAAAAAAAATCGTACTAAACTATAGATAAAAAATAACATCTTTGCTCATGATAAAAAGACATTGACAAAAAAAAATAATTCTGATAGACATCAATTAAAAAACCTAATTTATATTCACAAAATAATAATCTCCTCAATATTGATCGAGAAAATTCTAACTTATAGTGATTTATAACACAAAAATTAACTTAGATAATAAAATAACTCCTATTAACAAAAATAAAGAAGTCTTAGTTGACATCGGTAGAAAAATAATTATTTTGACAATGTTTTAGTCTTAGTCAAGTCAATAACGCTCCAATCAAAATTGAACTAAGTGAAAAATACAAGAGAAAAATGTGAATATGAGAATATAAAGAATTTCAAATTCACAATTCTCATTTGAAATTAAATTATGTATTTTTATACAATTTTAATGAAATTTTAGAATTTTAATTTCTTTTAAACTTCTTATCCAAATAATATATTTTATTATAAAATATTTCAAATTATCTAAAAAAATAATTATCTTCTTAAAATTCTGTGTCTAAATACCTGTTGTAGTATTCAAAGTTTTAAAACTCTATAACAATGAGTTTTGGAATATTCCAAACACATGTTCCAGCTTCTTTCTTTTCATTATCTCGTATTACTTAAGAAGTATGACAGTTTTTCGTATTGAATATCGTGTTTGCCTCATGGTTGTGCCCAAGATCTTTATCTATGTTTATATTTATAATATTTATTATATTCAAATTTAAATAAATCACAATTTATTATATGTTTGGTTTTAGCACTTTAAATAATTTACAAATAATTAAGAGATAACATAGAATATAACATGAGTTATAAGTAAAAAATGTGTTAGAATACATATAAATGATCTGATTTGTACCTGATTATTTTTATTGAACGGCTAGAGTACATATCAGTTTTCACTAATGAAAATTGTTGGTATAAGGCTCCCTCCACCTTCACATTTTGAATATTTTCTTTAAATATTGCTTAACGCACTTAATCTCTTATAAATCAATCTTTACGAGATTGTTATAGTAAAAAATTACGAGAAAATGGTTGAATTGTAATTTTAAACACCTTATTGGAAGTAATATATTTAAATATACATTTGATCAACTATAAAGGTGTCATTTTTTAGTGGCTGGTATTAACAAGTAATGGAGGATTTTTTCACTAAGTCATTTTTTATTTTTATAATATTTTTAATTAATATCAAAAGTATTCTTTTAGTTAAGTATTTTCAAACTCAACTCAGTCCCAATTTTAAACAAGGTTAACAAATAGAATGATGAAAAATAATAAATAGATCAATTCTATTCTTACACGGGCTTTTCTAGCGAGTGTGTGCTCATATACGTATGATGAATGGGTTGTTATGTTAGAAGACACGCCTTTTTCGTTTATTATATTATAAAGTAGGATCCTTGACTAGTTGAGGCTCCTTCATGCATATTGTAAAATTTATTTTCATATTCAATAGGTTTCCCCGTAATACAAGATAGAATATATAAATCATATACAGTTAAAATATTTATTGTATCTTTGTTCTATCTTATGATATATCATGTCCAAATCAAACATTATTACAGTAAGATGAACCTCTTTGTCGATATATATGACAAATGTTTTGTATCTGTTAATTAAACATAAAAATTTGTATTTGAATGGTTTCATTTATATAAGTAAGTAATTACTAAAGATAAAAATATGCGAGATTATATAATATATATAACAGATGATATTAGGATTATAAGTTGATTAGTTATCACTTTTCTGTCTTTTAGTATATAATTAGCAATAAATTTAATCCTCTTCCAGTTATGACAGTTTTTTATCTTAAAAACATTAGAAAAAACATTATATAGATCCAATTTTGAAGGATGATTGGACATTAAAGTAAAGAATAGAAGAAATAGAACTAGTTCTTAAATACATAAGTATTTAAAAGGATAACATGCAAAATAACAAAGATGCAATCTAAATAAGGTAACTATAAAACAATTGTGATGTTACAAGTAATTGCTTTTTATTTCTGTGTAATCATGAAATATATACAAGTATATGGAGATTTTCTCTCCTAATTACAAGTTAACTATATGGTGATCCACTATTTATGGATTCTATCATTACCTATAATTATGATGTCATTCTTTCATTATGTACAATCAGGATAATCATTATTTCTTTAATATTCCTCTCAAGTTGGTATAGGTGAAGATCATGAACCCCAACTTGGGTCGCAACGTCAAAAAATGTTCCTTGTCTTCGTAAAAATATCTGCGAGCTGGTCCTGTCGGCACATACGAGGGATTGATTATCCTGACTTGTAATTTTTCTCGCACAGTGTAGCAGTCTATCTCAATGTGTTTTGTGTGTTCATGAAATACTGGGTTTGCTCCTATATGCAAGGCCACTTGATTGTCACTAAAAAGTCGAGCTACCAGGTTACATGGCACTTTCAAGTCCTGCAATAGATATCGCAACCAAAGTATCTTCCGCGGATGATCTCGATACATTTGTCTGTTTTTTTTTATTTCTATGAAATAATAGAAGAACAAAAAAGAATGCAATACCCAAATACTGATCTCCGAGTTGTCTGACAACCTCCCCAGTTTCAGTCGCAATAAGCTATCAATGTCAGATTGTTCTCAGATGGCAATAGCAATCGTTGTCCCGGCGATCCTTTGATGTACTTCAGGATGCGAATTGCGGCATCCCAATGAGGTTTCTGTGGAGCTTGTATATATTGACTTAGTCTGAATCGAAAACACTATGTCCGACCGAGTAACCGTGAGGTATATCAGTCGTCCCACGAGCCCCCTGTATTTGACTGGATCCTTTAACAACTCTCCATCGTCCAGTGTGAGTTGGAGGTATTGCCTCATTGGAAATTTGTATGGGCGAGCACCTATGAGTCCCGCATCCTGCAAAATATCAAGCGTGTATTTCCTTTGTGACATGTAAAAGGAGAAAATTCAATCTCTAAAAAATATTTAAGTCTCTAATATCTTTAATGCCAAATCTGTCATAATAGACAGTCTTTGAGAAGCTGCATTTCTGTCAGATCATTTACTCATTTACTGTTAAAAGAATATCGTGAACATCAATGAAAAGAAGGGCAGTAGATGATGAGTCAAAAAGTAGTCTGCCATGAAAAGAAGGGCAGTAGATGATGAGTCAAAGAGTAGTCTGCCCTCGGACTACTAAAATCCTGCAGATTTAATCACATGAGAAAATGTTGAAAACCATGTCCGGAATGCCTGTTTGAGACCATAAAGGAATTTGTTGAGTCAACATATAATGTTCTCTGCTTTCTCCCTGCACTCTAAATAATATGGGGAGGTTTTCAGAGCACCGAGCATCAAGATCGGTGCCCTGATACCATATAAACAATGGTGATACCATATAAACAATGGTAATTGTTTTTTTTTTATTTTTGTGTGTTTATATCAGTTCATATACAAAAAATATATATGGGGACTTTCTCTCCTACTTACAAGCTAATTATGTAGTGATCCACTTATCAGATTCTCATTATGTACAATTATGATGATTAATTATTTCCTTAATAGTAAAGAGAAAGAAATATGTATTAAAAAACCTGACTCATCTACTAATTGATCTTTTATTTTTTTTAATTATGAAATGTAAATGTTAAGATTTTCATTCTACTATATTTATATTTGTGTGTTTTGTAAATGTAAATATATATATATATATATATATATATATATATAATTTGAAGCAATAAGAGAGAAAAGAGAGGAAACCAATATTTTTATTTTTGATTTGATTATATTTAAGAGAAAAGTATTCTTTAAATTTATTAACAAAATATGTTTCTCTCTTGTCGATCATGATATGTTTTCTATAAAATATGAACCAATTACATTAATCAGGTTTAGTACAATGTAAAAGAAACATTTTTCACAGCCTTATTGTTATAAATGTATATATTTTTTATAGCCTTATTGTTATATATATATATATATATATATATATATATATATATATACAAATATTCAATTATATATACATGTTATTTACTCTTAAATTAATTATGAAAATGAAATAAATTGTAAAGATATTCTTTTTTGTCAAATAAAACTTTTATAAAATTACAGACACCTAAAATTTAATCTCTATTAAAATTTACAAAATGATTTAATATATGTTCATATTCATTGAATAGACAAAATATTAGTTATTATGAATCACCTCTAGATTGACTAGGATATGAAAAAATGGTCTTGGTAAATATACTGAACTTATGGAATATATTTTACATTTGACTCTTCATATACTTATTTTTATTAGATTTCCATTTACTAAATTGGTTACATCCTTTTTATCTGATAATCAAATATTCAAATGGAAACATCCTGTGTTCAATGAATGATAGCAAACAAAAGATAATGAAAGCTCCTTGAACCTTACTAAATTCTTCCTTTCCTGTGCACTGTAAATGATAAGTCTATGTCAGTATCCGTAAAAATTTTTCAAAAGTAGGTAGATGAATTATCTACAAAAATTAATATGTATGAATGTAACTATATATATATATATATATATATATATATATATATATATATATATATATATATATATATATATATATATATATATATATATATATATATATATATATGTATATATGTATATATGTATATATGTATATATATATATGTATATATGTATATATGTATATATGTATATATATATATACACATATACATATATACATATATATATATATATATGAATGTATATAATAACTTATTCTTGTAAATAATTATTTTATGTAATGTTTAGAAACTTCTTTTGTTTAGATTTATAGTTGGATGACTTAAGATTTTTTTTATATATGTTTAAATACTTTTGATGTTATATTTAAATAATTTAATAATAAGATTTTAATTTATTTTCACCATTTGTTTTCTAAATTAAAAATATAATTATTAGAAAATAGTGATGATATAAATACTATATTCTTTAATTTCATATTTATGCATAATATAATATCTTATTTTATACGTGAATATGTAATAATAAAAAATTATGTCTTTTTATTAATGTGTCATACAATTTCCCTAGTTTTTTTTTCATATAAATTATGCATTTTTATATATGTGTTATTGGTTGTTTCGATAAATGTTAAATTGCTCTTTCAATTCAGCAATAAACAATTTATTTTTCGGATGAGGTATGGTATATATCCGTAGAATGAAAATATATTTTAAAATTACTTTTATGAAAAAAAATTGGTAGAAGGTGGATTAAATATATATTTTGTGTGCAGAAATATCTCTGTAAAAATTATTCAAAATATAAAAATTTAAAATTAAATTAAGAAACTAATTGAAATATGTAACAAATATCTATACAAATTTACATTTTTCTAACTAACAAATGTAAGTAAAAGTAATGATTTCATAATTTAAAAAGAATGATAACACTGCTACAAAGCACCACTAATTCTTACAAACAACCAAATCAAAAAGGTTTTGAGCCTACAATCAGGAGAAGGAGTTGAACCAGGACTTTTAAAAATAATGATTTTATAATTCAAAAGTATGATAACATTGCTACAAAGCACCAGTAATTATGATTATTATTATTATTATTATTATGATTACATTTATGATTGAAATTGTACTTTCCTCTTAAATCTTTCTAAGATTGCAAATAGATTTCACTGGCGAATTCTTATTCTGATTCTAATTTTTAATTATTTTTTCACATTTTGATTTCCATATTTGTTTTCTCATTTATTCACTGTAATCCGTGTTCCAAAATCTGTGGTGAGATTAGCAAAGAGAGTGTTAAACACTAAGTCATGTTTCTTCTTGAAATTTCTTAATTTACATAAGAACCTCCTACATAACAACAATATAATTAGAATTATTAAAGACCTCACGTTCATCCTTAACATCTTCAAGGTACTGTTAAACACCAAATTTGGTGAGTAGCTGAACATATTACAGTTAGGTACTTTTCCAAGAGAGGATTGATTTTCTTTCTTGATTTACAACTAGCTATAGAAAATATGAACCTTGGTTGTTAACATCTCATTTAGAGACCATGTATCCGTATCTATTATTTTCAATATCTTGCATTACCTAGTTCTTTAGCTATGTTTATATTTATAATATTTATTATATTCAAATTTAAATAAACTACAATTTATTATATACTTGGTTTTAGCATTTTGTTGAAAAGTAGTTATCCAATCTTTACCAATTTTTTATAATAAGAAATTACTAGAAAATTGTTAAATTGTAATTTTAAACACTTTATTAAAAAAATATACTTATATATATACAATTTCTATTTGAAAACAACAATTATAAATCTAGAAGAAAAAGAAATGTCATTTAATTATTGATATTAAAATACTTTTCACAAGTTATTTTTTATTTTATATATATTTTTAATTATTATTTTCATTAATATCTCAATTATTCTTTTGGTTATGTATTTTCAGACTAAAGTCGGTCACAATTTTAAGAAGGGTTAAATTCTCTTTAAATAGATAATAATTTTTAAAGAGAATACAACAAACTAACTTATGTCTAATCTTAAGTATATTTAAATACATGTTTAGGACAAATAGAGTGGTGAAAAATAATAAATAGATCAATTGTATTTTCACAAGGGCTTCTCTAGCAAGTGTATCCTCGTAAATGTACATGCATAATGAACGGTTGTTGTGTTATGTCTTCTTGGTTTCTGATATTCTGGCATATGTACAATGCACGCCTTTTAATAAAAAAATAGTAGTTGAGCTCCTTCATGCATATTGTGAATTTTATTTTCATATTCAAATCGTGTTTTACCGTAAGACAAAAATAAAATATATAGATCATATACAATTAAAACATTGTAGTAGTTTATTTTATCTTATGATATATCATACCATCTTAAAATACCTCTTAAACTTGTTGTATTTGTTTTTAGTCTATTAGTTAGCACTTCTCTTATTTTTTGAAGTTTGCAAAATAAGAAATAAATTCAGTCTTTATAAGAAGAGTAGTGATGACAATTTCTTATCCTATAATATTGAAGTATCAGAACATAAAGTAAAAGCACCTATCAAATTTTGAATGATGACTGAAGTATAGGGTCAAGATAAACCCATAATAGAAGAAATAAGAGGAGCAGGTTTGAATCTATATCATGCTTCTAAAATTTAAAATCAAGTAAAGATTTAGATGTTATGCTTAGTATTTAAATTAGTATTTAAAGGATAATATGGAAACATGCTTTTAAAATTTAGAATCAAGTAGAGATTTAGATGCTCAAAACTCAAACTCGGTGTAAGCATGGTCTTGAAAATTAAAATAAATAGAGATTATTTTTAAGGTGGTGAAAATTATGTGGAGAAGGATGAACTGAACAGATAAAATTTAAAAGAACGAAGTCATGAGTGGGAATGTCTGAAGAACTGGTTCAAAAGTATATTAAAAAAATCTTTAAATAAATTGAGTTTTTTTCGATTGTAAATCATTATATTAGTTGCAGTTGTGTTGTATTTTTTCTTTGAATTAAATATGAACCAATTACACATATCCGGATTAGTACAATATATTTAAAAAAAATGACAATAAATTAACTTAAAAAAATTATTAAGATATTTGTATTACCTTTAATTTCTATATCTCAAATAAATAGGTGTAAAATATGAAACTTTCAATTTTTACATTCAAGATGAAAAATATGAAATTAAAATCGTTTAAAGAAAAGAAACATTCTTTATGGCCTTATTGTTAGAAATATATATGTACAATAGCTATTATAACACATGTTTAAAAAAATTCAATTATATATAGATGTTATTTACACTTGAATTAATTATGAAAATAAAATAAAATGCAAAAACATTGATTCCAAATAAAACTTATATTACTGATTCTATAAAATTACAGACACAATGCTAACTGCTAAAATTTAATCTCTATTAAAATTTACAAAATGATTTAATGTATTGATTAACTTCTACACTGACTAGGACATGAAGAAAAGGTTTTGGTAAATATACTTAACTTATGGAATATACATAGAATCTGTACATTTGACTCCTAGGATATTTACTTTTATTACATTTTCACTTATTAAAGTTTTTTACATTTTTTACTTGAAATTCGAAGGGAAAACATGTTGTGTTCACTGAATGATACCAAACAAAAATAATGAAAACTCCATTTCTCCACTCCTTGAACCTGAAGTGTAAATGATAAGTCTCTATGGTAAAAATATTCAAAAGTAGGTAAATGAAATAAAGAATACTTTATATACAAAAATAAAAATTAATAGGTATGAGTGCAACCATAAATATCACAGTATTCAATCTGCCATGTTCCAAACCTCAATATATAATAATTATATATATAATAACTTATCCATGTAAATAGTTATTTTAGGTAACTTATTAATGTTTAGAAAATTCTTTAGTTTAGATTTATAGTTTAATGACTTAAGATTTTTTTTAATATATGTTTAAATACTTTTGATGTTATATTTAAATGATTTAATAGTAAAATTTTAATTTATTTTCACCATTTGTTTTCTAAATTAAAAATATTATTATTAGAAAATAGTGATCATATAAATACTATATTCTTTAGTTTCATATTCATGATATAATATTTTACTTTATACGTGAATATATAATAATAATAAAATTGTTTATATTAAATTGCTCTTTAAACCTAAGCAATAAACAGTTTATTTTTTGTATGAGGTATGGTATATCAGTGGTAGAATGAAAATAAATATATAATTATTTTCGTTAAAAAAATGGTAGAAGGTTGATTACATATATTGCATAAATGTCGTTGTGAAAATTATTGACAATTATATTTAAAATTTAAATTTAAATTAAGAAATTAATTGAAATAAGTAAGAAATATTACACAAATTTAAATATTTATGACTAATAAACGTAAGTTAAAGTAATAATTTCATAAATTTAAAAAATATGATAACAGTGTTACGAAAAACCTTAATATAAAAACAATCATTCAACACCGATCCTTCTTTCAACAAACATTGAAAGTTTTTTTGTACACCAATTATACAAACAACAAATTTAAAAACACATTTTCAGTTTCTTCTTTTTCCTCACTCGAATACTTTGATGTTATGCAGTGACATTTAAGTTACTATTAACCAATGTTAATTTCAAGTCGTTTCATTTTGAGCTAATCTGTTTATTGCAATTGTTGTAATCTTTGTACCTCATGTAAGTAAATTGTGATATTAGATATATGATTTGCATTTCCCACCTCTCTTCAACACGTTCTCCATGTTTTTGGCTTTTAGATGGTTACAAAAGTGTGTTAGGGAGGGATGACACTAGCTAAGATAGTTTCTTTATCTGCTTTGATTTTATTTATATGTTTTCAAATATATTAGTTTTGTTTGAGATGAATTCGAATGTGAATATACTAATATTATATTAATGCGTGCACGAATGATAAAAAAGAAAATGAGAAAAAACACAACCTATTTTGCTAACCAAAATTCTTCTTTTTTTTTTTCTATTTTGTATGAATTTGGACATGTAATTTGTAGGATTTACTAATTGTATTTAGAGGTATAATTAATAATATTAGACAAGGTATGGACGATTTTAAGCCCAATTTGTAATCATTAAGGTTAATATTCAATTTTGTCCGAATAAATAAAATTAAAAAATAAAAAATATATAAAATTTAAGAAAAATATAATAATAAAAATGTATATAATAAAAAAGAAAAAAGAAAAAATAAATAAATAATAAATAAATAATCTTTCAAATAGTCTAGTTAATTGAAATAATTTATGTTTTCATATTTTTAAAATAATAATAATAATAATAAAATAACAATGAAAAGAATAAGAAATAAAATTTAAAAAAAGATAAAAAATATGATTAATATTTTGTTTTAAGCCTAACCCATTAGGTGGGTCAAGCATAAAAAAAAAAAGAGGGTGTGGATTGTTTGCTACTTGCACCTGGTGTGGGTTGTTTGCTACTCGCACCCCATCTTCGTTAATTATATTGACACTTTCATTTTTTCTTGTTCATGCATCTTCGTAAATTCATATATTTTCTCTCTCTTATTTTCTCTCTCCTTTATTGAACGCTCTCTCTTGTAAGACATTCACTTTAATTCACTTACACCATTAATGTCCATTTTCTTCTCTTTCTTCCATTAATTATTGCCACATTTTGTACTTTCTCACTACACATTCATTCTCTTCTATCTTCATATTCTCTTTCTCTTAAAGGAGTGTTATTCACTCTTATTTTCTCACATTCTGCATGTTCACCATAATTGTACCCTCGTTCACTCCCATACCACATGCCCTATTTGATACACTCTTATTTTCTCACGTTCTCATTCTATTCCTCTGCATGTTCACCATAATTGTACCCTCGTTCACTCCCATACCACATGCCCTATTTGATACACATTTGCATTCCTAACCGTAATTGCATCTTCCTCCTCTTCACAAAGCACCCTCTTCCATCGAGGTATTGTAAGTTTATACTACTCTTTCTTAATTGAAGTTAATAGGGGATTAGGGTAATTCATTTTCAATAAAGAATAATGATGGAAAACGAGATTGAAGAAAATTAAAAGGTGGGCATAAAATATATAAATAAGACATGCACACGCACAGGGGGACCTAAAGATAGGATAATTTGCTCTCACCTAAAGATAGGATAATTTGCTCTCACTTTGATCACACACAGAGGCAGATATTGGACAATGTTCGGTTTAAGTTTTGGCTTGCACACGTGATATTGAGGCCTTTTTTACACCAGAGAGAACCATCATCTTTCATTTGTATTGGATCACGTAACATAGGAAACTATCTAGAGCTTACTGACATATTAGTCTCTATCTTTGTTTGTTTTCGTTTTTCTCCTCATTTTCAACAAGGTATATTCACTACATGTTACTACATGGCCTGCTCACACATCTGCTTCACACATCACACTCTGAGAAATAAAAAATACTTTCATATAGAAATAATAATAAAATAAAATAGGCATATCATTCATGCTTACTTATATTTGCATGGCATAATATTTGTTCACGTCCCGTCATCATCCAAAGCTGATAAAAAATATTAAACTTCCCTTATCCCCCCAATAGACGCAATGGTGATTGTCGTTGCTGTCAAATACATTCCATTCATTATTGTGTATATGTCGCGACCTACCTATACCCATTACATCAAACCCACTATCAGAACTAAGTACCCAAACAGAACCGAGTTCCCTTTACCGAGCCTTAGTGCCTATTATTCATAAACAGAGTTCACTTTATCGAGCCTTAGTGCCTATTATCCATAAATGGAACCGAGTACCTAAATAGGAACCCAAAACGGTATCTCAGAACCTCATGGCCGCATCTTAGAGATACAAAACCGCATCTCAGAGATACAAAACCGCATCCATAGGAACCCATGCAATATCCATAGGCCATAACCTTAGAAGGCCATACGAACCCGAACTGTATCCATAGGAACCCAGGTCGTATCCTTAGAAGTCAAAACCGCATCCTTAGAAGCCCAAGTCATATCCATATGCCCTCAGGCCACATCCACAGGAACCCAAATCGTATCCGTTTACGCCCAAATCTCATCCATATACAGCAAAGCCACATCCTTAAAGCCCCTAAACTATAACCTCAACGTCTAAAGCCTGCTTAGAACCTCAATCTGCACCCTTAAAACCTCAAATTGTATCCATACGTATGGCTGAGAGTGTCATATCTATTTTTTGAGAGTGAAATAACTGTATCTAAATGTCGCGACCAAGAATTCTGTATCCATACACATGGCCGAGAGAGTCGTATCTATTTTCTAAGAGTGAAAGAACCGTATTTATATCTTGCGATTAAGAATGTCATATCCATACGCATGGTTGAGAGTGTCGTTTCTCTTTTCCGAGAGTGTTATCCCAAAAGCCATATTCGATTAATTTTATATATAAGATTTCCTAAAAAATATATAAAAATATAAAAGCATAAAAAATATAAAAAAATGTATAAATAAAAAATATAAAAAACACTAAACATCCAAATACTAAACAAACATTTTTAAACTAGAACTATGTAAACTTTGATTTTCCATCATATATGAAAATACGTAGGACCAAGGTCAATCTTTGTTAGACCTAAAAACAATAAAAAGTATTTTCTTTGTTTTTATTTTTTTAATTGCATATTTATTATTATTGTTTTGGAAAAATAACATTTTATAAAATCATACTCATTTTTATTATTTGATTAAAGGTACCATTGTGGGGGTGCTAAAACCATCCCCACACGTAACCGACTCCTAAAAACGTATATAGTTCGCAGACATTTTTTCTTGATTTTTCCATAATTTCCATAATAAACTATGATGGCGACTCCATCTCTATTTAATATTTTTTACAAATTTAAAAAAAAATTATGTCGTTCCTCATTGCAATTCCAGACAATCAAACTTGACTAATATAACAAGAACAAGAAAGATAAAGAAGAAGGAAACAAAGTATGGTGGAAGGAAAAGGAAAGCACAATTTGAGGAATAAATTCTCAATCAAGGAGACATCAAATAAAGACAAGTTAAGCATGTAGAAATGAGGCATCAATTGCTGAAGTTTTTGGGGTTTATGTCGAGTTTTTTGGAGGTCTACTTGACTTCCTTGAAGTTTGAACTTATTCCTCTTCAAAATCATCCGTCTCTGATGGAGACTCTCCCTCTTCATAAACTATATCAGCCCATCTTTTAGAGACCAAGCCACACTTTTCTTGGAATTTAATTTTAGTTTTCAGAGTATTATGAACCTCCTACGTATCATCCTTTCTTCAGATCTTGCAAAGAATTATACTTAGGAGAAATAGTATCAACATTTAGTAAAGGCTGCATAGGAGAAATAACAACAATATGATTAGAATTATGAGAGATATTAGGTTCATCATTAACATGTTTATCTAAAACGATGAGATTTTGAAAAGTATTGTTCAACACCAAATTTGTTGGACCTATTACCCTTAGGAGATACCTAATCAACCTGATTGTTATTGGTTTGTTTATCAAAAGAACTTTTTTAAGGAGAGTTTTCTTCATCGTTCAGAAGTTTTGATTCCTCCACAAGACTAGTCCTTCCCTCCAAACTGTCCAAAGGCTTTCATTAGTAGCTAGATCATGAGGAGTAGAAACACCATCCCTCAAGTTAGTGTTCTTCTTGGCCACATGGTGTCGTTTAACCTGGTTGGTTTTGTTTCCTTGATTTGCAACATCAATATGATTGCACCTCCTACAATTAGCAATAAGATGGCCTATCATTTTCCATAAAGAATAAATGCGAGACAATATTTCATATTCAACTTCAACCACAAAGGCAAACCTAAGCCTTTCCATCAATAGTTGGTGCGGCAGGTCTGCAAGAATATCAACATCCACTAAAACCTGACAAAGAAACCTCACATCTTCTTCATGGTGCAATCATCCAACACAAAAGGTATTCCTATGCCTCTAGCTATGGAAAAGATGACCCTTGGTTGCCAATATCCCATTGGGTGGTCTTTGGTTATCTTATAGAAGCAGGAACAAAGTTCTTGGTTCAACCAAAAGTCCTGAGAATACCAAGAGATAGGTTGCAAGATCTAGCAACCTTATCTCCATATGTCTTCAAGGGAAGAGAAAGAAAATTCAAAGAAACCCTTTCCAAGCAGAATGACTTTCCATTCAACTAAAGAACCCCTCACTATGATGAGTTTTTTAAGAGTTCTAGGTGCGTAAGGGATTTATCACCCTTGTTCAGAATCAATCTTCCATGAAGATGATTCTTGCAGTCGTCCAAGCTAGCCAAATACACTTCTTTAACAATCTGAATCGAGACCAAATCTCTCTTGATGAATGGTGAAGGAAAATGCAACAAAAGAGTGTGTTGTATGAATTATTCAGGGCTTGTTCAAAGTTTTTGCATTGAAAACACGTTGATTATTGAGCAGGCTTAAGGTGTTGTGATCTTGTAAAGAACCCTAAAGTATTTGGGACCCTACAAAATCATGCTCCATACTACAAAGAAAGCGAAAAATAACAATCAAGAAATCGAAAGAGAACCACAACCAAAGAAAAAAAATACATGCAAAAACCAAAAACAACAAGAAATTTGAATTATTTCCAAAATCATATATTTTGAAGTAAATCTTTAATTCAAAATCATTTAACAAGATTAATATTAAGTTTATTATTGCTTGATAATCATTAAAAAAATATAAATCATAACAATTCTAAAGTAGCAGCTCTTGATAGACTTAACTCGATAAACCACTTAACACGTTAAAGATAGTGAGACGATAAACCACTTAACACGTTAAAAATAGTGAGACTGTTTAATGTATATATAAGATTGTCTAGTGGAGTCTAAAACCTTCTAGAAGTGATTATATTGTTTAGTGGGGTCTTAAACCGTCTAAAAGTGATTATATCGTCTAGTGTTTCAACGTAGTAGATGATTGTCACTAGACAATCTATTTCATTACTTTGTTTTCTTTTTTCACTTTTTTTTTTTTTTCTATTTTTTTTTTTTTTTTTTTTTTGTCTGTTTTCAATATCAAAATTCATTCAAACCCCTAATTTTAAGTTGTAAAAGAAAGAATATCAAATAATGGACTTAATGAAATGTGCTCTCAAGGTTTGACCTAGGTTGACCTCTATATTACATTTTAAGGGGAAACTTAGCCTTATTTAGAACTTGATGCAAATAGAGTTTTATCACTACGTTGACTATATATAGTCACTTTTGGTTATACTAAAATACAAGCAACTCTTATACAGAGGATATGTAATTTAAGCACTGCTTGCAACTTCATAAAAAAAAATATTTGTAAATGCAACTCTCTCTAAATAGTCTAATAGACAAACTTTTAACTTAGCATTAGAACCTTAAAAACTTTATTGCATCCAAAACTTCACGTAGTTTATGTATATATCATTAACATGTTTTGCACAACTTCACTTCTTTTTATGGACATCCTAGAAAGGATCATTCTATCTTGCATGTTTTTATTATCATTCTGTTAGTGTTTTTCAAAACATGATTGACTTTTTTATCTGTATTATACTCAATGTGCTTAATACAAGATACATTTTTTCTACATCTTCCTCTCTATTGTAACACAATTACATGATGCAAGAGTCAATTTGCATGAAATTTAGATGTTTTTTGCCTTTACATGTGTTTCTTGTGATTTCTATGTGTAATTTTTGTCTACTTCATTTTCATTTGTGTGTTATACAAAGTTTTGTCAACTCTTCTATTACCATTTATTCTCTTTAGCTCTTGTTTAGATTGCATGAAGTCTTCGTATGTGACTGACACTTGTTATAGGTTGTGTCTAAGCTTTGTATATGTCTAAGGCTTCTTATATCTAATCTTCACGTGCATGTGTGCTTCTTATACATTATGTCTAATTTTTTTTTAATGAGAATGAAAAGATTCTTTCTTTTCTTCCATTAAAAACAAAGCAAAAGCTTATATATATATACAAGCAATGAACAACCTAAGTCTAACTAAAGATAGAGAAAACAAATAAAAATATTATAATATAATTTTAAAATAACAATTGATATTAGTTTTCTCTCAAAATTTCGTATTCATATCTTTGAAAGACCACATCTACTCTTCTTACTCTTCTTGAAGATTTTGTATATGTAAGTCTAACACATTATTTCCAACAAAATAGGTATCCAACAAGTACGAGAATAAAGATTAAAATTGAAATATATGGGTTATAATAATTATTACAAAGAAAAAAAAAACGATACGGACAAATACTAAAGTACCGTACTCAAACTTGTAAAGGTATCAATCTCGTAACCTATACTGATATAACGAACTACGTAATAAATTTGTGTTGTATATTCTAAATAAGATAATTTATTTTTATATGATAATTTGATATATAAATTATAATATTTTAATAAAATATATTTAATACTTTTATTTTCTTAAATATAGTAGTTATTTTATAAAATGGGCCGACCATAGTTTATGTGATGGCCTACTCTATTTTCATTACACTACAAGCTAATGGGATATACAAAAGGTGGTCTAACTTAATTTAGGTTAATTTTTTTGTTTGGTGTCATCATTTTATGAAATTTAAAGTTTACCGACCGAATCAAATATTTTTTTGACAACTCTAAACTTTACTCGTTACGAACTCTAATTTCAATGTACAACTAATCTAATATCTATAAGAAATTACATTGAAATATACAAATAAAAAATATATTTTTTTATTATATTATTGTGTGAAATATTTAACATTTTTTCATTAATGAAATCTTATTTTAAAAAAATAACTTTAGTTTCATTTATATTAATGACTTATTGGTAATTTTTGTTTATTTGAATTTATAAATAACAAGAAATGAAATAGAAAGATAGAATAAAAATATTAATTTTTAAAAGAAATAAGAAGTAAAAAGCTTTTCTATTTTTCTGACTAGTGTACTTGAAGAAAATGCGTGTTACAATTTTTGTTTCACTTTATTTTTAAAATGATAACATAATGTAATAACTAGCATTATATTTTACAAACATATAAAATAAAATGATTGAATATTTTAGTTAAATTTACTTTTTAACTATTATAAAATTCTTACAAAATTTGTTTATTTATTTATACTTATTGTTTCATTAACCCAAACAAGTAATCATAATTTTTCACAGTCTTCCATTGTTATCTCTACTCGTCTAAACAACATAGTTTTCACTAATATTTTTTTCTCTTGTTTTCCCATCCTTATTCCACTTCAAAACCGAATTTAGATATGAACTAAGGTGTATGTCTAAGCACAATTGGATTAATTGTCAACAAAAATCTAAAAGCAATTGCTTGAAATAATTGATATTAAGTTATGTAATGGTTGTTAGGGATGCATTATGCAAATGTTCCACATATTCAAATAGCAAATATTGACCAAACTATTTTGAAATCTGACAGGTACGGTAGGTCAATAATTTCAGGTCGAATACGTTGTATGCACGTTACAATGTTTAATGTAATATGATCTCGTGGAATATATATTAAGATGTACCATGTTTTGTCAACTACTTTTGACTTTGAAGAGATATCTTAGCTGGCTTATTTTGTTGGGAACTTGTTTATTACACATTCACAAAAAGGAAAAATAACTTCTTTATTAAGCTGCTTAAAGGGTCAGAGAGTTGAAGTTAAAAATAGTATATTATTTTATATTTGTTTCTGTGGTTAGGGTTGATTGCATGCACCGCACAAGGTTTCTACTAAAGGAGTTATGCGTGAACTAAATTTCATCCGAAAAGAAAGAGAAATTTAAAAGGAAACCTTTGTAATTAGGCAATTGCTTCCTGTACCCTCTATTTTTTAACCTGCACCCCCTCATGTTAAGGAAATGTGATATAATTGCTTTCAAGGGTTTATAATTACAAATTAGTTTTTTTTTTCTTTCCTCCTTTATTTATGTGCTTGTGTTTCATTGTTGATTTGCATTCTTTTTCGATCGGTTTTCAGTGATTATTGGCACCACCTTCATACGCGGAGCATTAAAAGGTTACAAGTTCGCGGTTTTTTTTTATCTTTTCGTTCTTTCTAGAAAGGGTGATTTGGAAGAATTTCAGAATTTGAATTTCATAATAGGGGAGGTGTGTATTACTCATCAATCATTATATAATGAGTTGAGGTATTCTCACTTTCGGAGCTCAAATCCTTCTCACCGTTTTGTTTATAAAGAATGTTTTGGGAATTAAGAGATGAAACTGTATTTAAATTATTTTTTATTTTAATTTTAAAATGATATGAGACTATTAAGCATATTAAAATAAAAATAGATTTAAATTTTAAAAATTAAAATTAAAATTTTAATATTTATTTTTAATTTTATTAAATTTTTACCTATATAAAGGAGGTTTTTAAGTTAGATATTTAGATATTTAGGATTATTTATGTCTAAAAGAAGTTTGATGTGAATTTAAAAGATATAAATTTATATTTGAGTGGTAGAATGAATCTCAATGAAATCTATCTCGATGGACAAAATGATATCACTACTACAAAAATGGCTTTTTACCACACTTTTTATCACACGAAATGATGATAAATAAAAACATATAGTAATTTTATAAATATTTGAAGAATTATTATGTCAGTTCACACAAATCCAACGTAATATACCATATTCTACGTCGACTCCGAAAATAACTGATGTAAAAAAATTGAAAAAATAAAAATTCAAATTTTGAAAATTTTAAATTCAAATATAAATGTTTGAAAGCATTAAAAATCAAAGCAGAAATGTTCTTTAAATTTGTCAAATTTAAAACTCAAGAACTTAATATCTAAAACAGACTCATTCGTGCATATGCTTAATTCTTCTTTTATTTTATTTTCTTCTCCAAATTTCTTGTAATTGCTTCTTGATGTACAATTCTTTTCCGAGCAACAAAATAAAAGCATTAACATTTGTAGTAATTTAAAAGAAAATATTCACAACTTCAAATAAAATAAGAGATCAAAGTTTAGCAATTCCCTCTCAATGTATTATTTCTCAATCATGTTAATAAAAGACTTATACAGTAACTCTTCCTCTTCTTTTTTTATCTTTTTCTAACATTTTTTTTCTTTTTTTTTTCTCTAAGTTGTTTTTTTTTCTCTCTCTCTCTTCTTTTTTCCCTTTTCTATTTCTTATCTTTCTCTCTTTCCTTTCCCCTTTTTTCTCTAAGCTTTTTTGTTTTCCTTTCTTCAATTTTTCCTTTTAGCTTTTTCTTCCTTTCTCTAAATTCTTCATATATTCTTTTAAACCATTCTTTTTCAATCATCTCTTATTTCCTTGATGCTTTCTTTTCCCTATCTCTCAATTATTCGTAGTAATTCACAATTTCTTACTTACTTATTAACTTCCCGCTTGAACATTAAAAGGTGTACGTATAACCTCAACATTTGAAGCATGAACTAGTTTTGATTCATAAACTTGATTTATCTTTATATTTGCGCACATGTTGAAGTTGTTTATGATTTCTATTTCTAACTTTTGAATGCTTGAAAAAAGTTTTGGGAAAAAAATATCTTCAATTGCTCTCATGCCTCAAAAAATTAGAAAAACATGAGACTAAGATAAAAATGGTAAAAATGGTTAGTACAATTAAAAGAATAAGGATCTCACCACTCACTAAGTATTTACATTCAAATCTCTCGGCATCGCTTTTCAAAGTTTATGCAATCTTTCTCTCAAATTCCTCTTTCATAAGGAGAACTTACAATCAACCTATCAATAATTGTTTTCTTGTTTTTTACACTAAGTTTAACCTGAAAACTTTCTTGTATTAACTTTTATTAAACATATAAATAAAGGTGTAGCTTGTTTTGTTGTTCAATTACACCGAGTTGAACTCTTTTGGATCTCACTCTTTTTCAAGAGTATTGTTCACAATATCTCCTATTGTGATTATTTGCCACAACTAATAGTGTGGACTTCACATACATTTTTATCTTATCTTTTCAATATGGAAAGTCTTCTCCTAGGAAGACAAAAAACCTTGTGACGGATACTCCTTCACGTATCAATTGTCTTTCCATCATAATCATATATGGATATTTCCTATAATTGCAGTAAGGCAATCATGCTTTTAGAGGTTGAGCTCTAATATCAAATGTGAAAACAAGTAAAAAAAACACAATAAGGTATGGTTGAATTGTGTTTTAAAATTTTTTGACAAATTTCAAAAAGAAGTGTTTGACAAAGTGCAGACATACACAATTTTTCAATGTGGTAGACTATTTGTCAACAACTTCTCTAAAACTTAGTTTTTAAAAAGCTCTCCTTGTCTTGTTAGTAGAGTTTTAATAACATGCAATTTTAACTAAGCTTAAGGTAAAAAAAAAGGAATTACACTAGAGATTTTTATATTGATTTGTCTATAAAAGAAGACAACATCTAGGTCTTAGTCAGTTAATCAAGTTTCATTAGGCAAATTAAGTTTGAAAATTTGCAACAAAGTATTATTTGAAACTCAACCAGTCCAGACTACATAACCTAAGTATTGTTTAAACCCTTAGTCACTCCTAACTAATAGCCCGTAGTATTATTTGAAATAAAATCACTCTAACTAACAACACAAGTATTATTTGAAATTAAAACAACTTCTGCCTAATAACTTGAGTATTATTTGAAACAAGTCACTCTTAACTAAGACTTCACTATTTTTTGGAGTGCAACTACTCTTGACTAAAAGGGTTTTACAAAGAAATGTGATATAAAGGATCACAAGGTTTGGCTCACTAGATAAAGATAACATCTTTCAATGGATACAAAGTTTATACACTCTTCTAGTTTCTTAGATGAACACAAACAGTGTTCTTATGAAGCTTAGGGATAGAAGGCTTTGAGCCTGAATATTGACAGCATTCAACAACTCTTAATCACTTGTGTTATGTTCTTCAACTTGGAATACTACTTTATATAAAGAGTTCAAAAAAGAGTTATTGTAAATCCTTTTCTACTCATTGAGAAGCTCTAGTTTAGGTCTTCACCTTCAAACTTTTGTATGTCCATGGAAAGAGATAGATATGCATTAAATGTCTCCATTCAACATTAAATGTTTATATTTTCTTTAACTAGTATCCTGATATTTAGCATGACATATTAGGCCTAGGTCAGAGAGTTTCCACCTAAATTGGATTAAGCATGAGACTATACATGGCATATCACCTTTCCAGGTTTGACAGACATGTCAAGATCTGTGTTGACGTGAAACAACTTTATAAGATTTTCTTGGTAAATATTAAGATGAAAATATTTCCTCTAACATAGAATAAACTTATAAAGAATTTTGTGAAGTATAATGTTAGCTTAAATGTGTGTGTATCGTCTAACTGAAACTTCAATTATTAGATGAAAAAAGTGAACACAATGTGCTTCATCATTTATCCGACAATGATTTGTCAAACATAACATTTATGTCTCACATGATTTATTTTAAAACTATTTTTTTATAGATTTCCTGTTTGCATTTTATTGTTTAATGACATTTAATAAAAATTATCATGGATCTATTGAACTTTACTCTAACATATGCCAACAATCGTACTGTAAGCCAAGAGTAACATAAAAAATAGTACTCTTATTAACAGAACTTAATAGGTTTGTGAAGAATTGGTCGTAGTTTCACATTTAAATGAATCAATATAAAATTATTATATTTCTTTTTCTTTTATTTGTTTGTTTATTTTTTTCAGCTAATTTTATGGAGTGTTATTAGTGTTTGTGGAAATATGGCCTATAAATTATTATATATTGCTTTTATCATTTGTCTCTAAAATTAGACCTTGAGTTTGATTAGTTTATAAAAACATTGTACTTCATAAGTATTTTGTATCGTAACAATTGTTAGTTGGACAATCTTTACTCTGTTTCTTTATTAGATAATATTTCTTCTAAGACCTGATTCTTTACTGTAACTACGTGATTAATCTTGGCCTTATCTTTCTTCTTCTTTTTATTGTAGCTTTACAGATTACACCTTATCAATTCAGCTTAAATAGATATTTAAAATATTTAAAATATATTATATTGTAAACATGTCAATAAATAAATTTAAAATTTAGAAGTGATATGAACACACAAAATTTATATATTTAAAATAATTTTAATTAACTTAATTATTCAACTTTTTAATAAAATTCTTTGATTGTTTATTTGTCGGTATATGACTTTCTCTTTCTATAATAAATTTTTTTAGTTTATTATAGTCATTTTTTTTAATATTCCTCTTTATTCAATAAATTTTATTTATTGATAACATTTTTTTGTCTTATACGTGATAAAGATAATTTATTTTAAAGTAATATTTATTATGATTTTAAATATAATATTATTGAATGAAAATATTTAAATATTGTATTTTATGTTTTTAATTGATTTGGATCGTGTGTAGATGGTAAAAAGTTTGTAAATTTAAATTAGAAAAAATGTAATTTTTCTAAGTAATTTTTGAAGGTTTTGAATTTTAATTATAAGGTATATTATGTAAATAAATTTAATCAATTTAAGATTTAGAATATGTATGAATACATTAAAATTCTAAATTTAAAATAATTTTAATCATTTAATTTTTTTTAAAGATTACTATTTTTTTTGTCTTTAGGTTATATCAGTTGCTCTTTCTATGATAAAATTTATGTCTTTATTAATGACCGTTTTAGATAATTCTCATTCTTCAATCAATTTTATTTAATAGTCATTGCTCTCTCTTACATAAGAATAATTTATTAAATAGATAATAAAAAATTTTAAACAGACAATAGAGGCATAACATTAAATTTATTAGAAAGAAAAAGAAATCCAAGACCATGGGACTAGATCAAACCTATTAAAAAAAATAAAACAAACTACTAAAGCAAACTACTAAACCAACCTACAAGAGTTTTGTAAAAAAGCAAATAAACAAAATTAAAACATTTTTCCTTACAACATTCATTCTAACAATTTTTTAGTATCCTTGAAAACATAATTCCTCGATCTCCTAGGTTTCTTAAAAATCTGAACACATCCTTTTAATTCATCACAATCACTAGGGAATTCTTATTTCATCTAATGACCCAATACTTAGAAATCAACTTACACTTCTCCTCAAACTTAGAAGGAGTCTTAGTAATTTACACTCTTCCAATATTTGGTTGCAACCCCACAAGACATGAACCAACAATAGTTAAGTGCAAACTAGAAGGGCTAAAACAAATCCTAGACTTCTACATCAGTAGCCACCGTGGCATTAAACTTATTCCCAGCAAAACCATAAAAAAAAAAAAAAAAAAAAAAAAAAAAAACTATTTCAGTGACAATTTCACATTTTTTTTTCTCTTATCTTGAAATTAAACATAGGAGTATAATATTATTTAGACTTTACTTGTTAATAAGAATTATCACTTTAAGGATAGTGCCTACAAGCAGATAAAGTATAACTAATCATTTTAAATATATATATATATATATATATATATATATATATATATATATATATATATATATATATATATATATATATTAAACAAATATTTTTGTAAATAGTTTTGTTGACTCATTAATTAAAAATGGTTTATTATCATAAACAGTTTTATGAGTTTATTATTGACCTTTTTTAATATTTCTCTTTTGTTCAGTAAATTTTAATAAAGATAATTTTATTTTCAAATAATATTTATTATTCTTTTAAATATAATATTATTGAATGAGAATATTTAAGAGTTGTATTTTATGTTTTTTTAATTAATTACGTAGTGTGTAGCTGGTAAAATATTTTGTAGAACTAAATTAGAAAAAATGTAAATGAAAGTTTAATATGTTTTATATAAATGATTTTAGGATATATAATTTAAATATGTCTATAAATAAATAAAATCTAATTTAATTATTTTTTAAAGATTTATCGATAGTTAATTTGAGAATTCTATTAGTTTAGTTATTTTAATTTTTCTTTTCTTTTTCTTTTTCTAGATTTGAGTGTTCTCATTTCTAATTCTACGATAAAGTTTATTTGCTAGTTACTTTTTTAATGGATTTATTTTATGTGTTTTAGAATAAAGTTCATTAATTTTTTAGAGGTTTCTTTTTTTCTATAAAGTTCATTATTAGATTTGTTTCTTATCAAGTATGTGAGTTAATAATAAATTTCTTTAAATTGTTTTTACTATTTTTGTAAATACAATAATAGTGAATGAGAATATTTAAGATAATGTATTTTATGTTTTTCAATTGATTTAAATGGGGTAAATGGTAAACAATGTGTGGTATTATATTAGAAAAAAAAATATAATTTTAGGATTTATAATTTAAAAGACTTTGAAATAAATAATTTTCATCGAGTTAAGGTTTGAAGGTTTTACATGCATGGGTAATTTTTGAATTTAATATCTTTGATTAACTTGTGAATTTTAAAACAACTCTAATTAACTTAATTATTTCAATTTATTCGTTGTTAGTTTCCTCTTTCACTATATTCTAGTGTATAAAACTTCTTTCTACAATAAATGTGTTTAAGTAAATAAACTAATAACTAGATTCTTTAACTAGTTCGTAAACTAGTTTAACATATCTCAAAGTAATCTACTTAAGCGTTTCTAGCTTATAAGGTCCAAACTAATTCGCCTAACTTTCAACTTAATAGATTTCTCTATTTACAATAAAGCATATTCTTTATTACATTGATTTCTCTTTCTTCAATAAAGTTTGCTCAAGAACCATTTTTCTCAATCATCAAATATTTGAGTTAAGAATATTTTTTTTTTCAAAAAACATATTTACTATGTATTAGTATAAGATTAATGAATGAAAATATTTAATTTAGTTTATTTGACTTTTAATTAATTTAGGTAGTGTAGGTGATAAAAAAGTTGTAATATTATATTAGAAAAAGGAAATGTAAAAATAAGCTCAATGTATTTTACATAAATGATTACGAGATTTATCTTTTTAGGAGGTTTTTTAAAATAACTTTGACTAAGTTAATTATCTTACTATATCTCTTATCTGTTCATTCTCTTAATTCCTTTATCTCGGTATTTGAGTGCATCGATTTTTGTTTCTATGATAAAGTTGATTCACTAACTACATTTTTGTTGTCTAATAGATTCTCTCTACCATAAGGGTCATACTTTTCATTCCATAAATTTTTTTCTTCAATAAAGTTTATTGTATTTTTTTTTTGTCTTATTATGTGAGTTAATAATAAATTTATTAAGAATTTTTTTCTATGTTTATAAATATAAGATTTGTGAATAGAAATATTTAAAGTACTGTATTTAAGTTTTTTTCTAATCAATTTAGGTGGGTTGATGGTAAACATTGTGTAGTATTATGCTATAAACGGAAATATACAAGTTTTATATGTTTTCTATAAATGATTTTAAGATTTATAATTTAAAAGGTTTTTAAATAAATAAATTTAATCAAGTTTGAAGATTTTATAAACACGGGTAATTTGTTAATTAATTTGATTCATTTATATAAGTTTCAAATAACTATATTTTTTGTTTATTCTCTATTGGTTTCATCTCTTACTATATCTTAGGGTATCAATCTCTTTTCTTTCACAATAAAGTTCGATTCTGATTATTTTCTGTCATATAATGAATTTCTCCTTTTCCAATAAAATTCAGTCTGTTTCGTTGATTTCTCTTTTACCAATAAAGTTTATTCAATGACAATTTTTCTCTATTAAAAATTATTCGAGTTAAAAAATTATTTAAAAAATACTGTTTATAAGTATAAGATTAGTGAGTGAGAATATTTAGGACAGCTTATTTGGTATTTTTCTTAATTAATTTAGGTGGTGTAGATGAAAAAAGAAAAAAAAAAAGTGGTATTGTATTAGAAAAGGAAATAGAAAAATAAGTTTACTTTTGAATAGGCTTGTAAATAAATGAATTTAGTTTGGTTTAGATATTGAATTTTGTATTGGTCTTCTCCCCCAGTATGACTGTATTCGGTAAGACCTATAAGCTAATTAATAATTTATTTTATTAGCTTATAAGCAAGTTTGAACAACATTAAAGTGTTTGGTAAATATATTAAAGTACATTATTTAAAAACTTCGAACTTACAAATTACTTCAACTAGCTTATACTTTCTACCTTATAGCTTATTTAATTTTTTTTTCATTATTATCTTTTATATTTTAATACATTTTCTTATTATTTTTAATTTTTTTAGTAATTGTAATATATATATATAGAGAGAGAGAGAAGAGAGAGAGAATTAATTATTGCACTATTTTTAGTATTTATTGGATTACTTTTTCAATTTTATATATGGTTCAAATAAAAAAAAAATAACATTACAAATTGAAATAACTAATATTTCCTTGTAAGATGTTATGAGAATATTACACATATCCAACATTGTAAAAACAATGCAATGTAATAATAGTTTAAATTGAGATATAAAAAGATTAAAATTCTGAAAATAAATATAATTTTAATATAATTAATACTCATTAGATAAATTCATTTAAATAAAATGATTTGTATTAAAATGGAATGCTGGAAGTGTGATGCCCTGCACTTCCAGACTCTCTCTCCGGTGCCTCTCTCTCGCTTTCTCAAAAATCTCTTTTCCTTCTCTCTAGTTTTTCTCCATCCATACATCATCTGTTTTAAAATCTAAATATACCCTGCAATAGCTAAGGAGTTAAGGATCATTTCTAACTGATCATGATCTCAAACAGAGTAAGTTCGTATTTGCTCTATAGATCCCTTAATCTCTAGTTTTTCTTAGGTTTTTTGTCATCAATCTTAGTAGAGACAGTTGAGAAAAGTATTTCTCTCAACTTAATTAAGATTATACTAAAATTTGGTTTTGTTCTGATAACTTTTTCTAGATCCCTAGATTTTGAGAT
>Ga0209700_104028_pt1 | contig 27173 bp, 17 predicted proteins | sample SiratroredBW_FD_187528 | JGI IMG/M metagenome (GOLD analysis project Ga0209700, IMG submission 187528) | Root nodule microbial communities of legume samples collected from California, USA - Siratro red BW (SPAdes) (version 2) | ecosystem: Host-associated > Plants > Roots > Nodule | place: USA... | reverse complement strand
TCGTCCTTTATCATATTTCGAATGATTTTATTCCATGGGTGTCTCGAAAATTTCAAATCAACCAGCCTCTTCAAGTTATTTAATTATTAAGCAAGATATGCATACATATATGCTTTTTTTTTTTTTCTTTTTATTTGTACTAAGAATATCCGTATAAAGTCGGAAATTAATTTGTTCACTGAAACCTAAATTAATACCAATCCATCTACCCACAACCAACTATTTATCAACTGGACAATGTTGGCGTTGAGATTTACATATTGTACTCATCAGCTTAAATGTATCATCGTCACAAGGTTTTTTAATTAAATTCAAAATTGGATCCAAGAATTTATGAAAAAATCTATTAAAAAATTAAGAAAAAGAGCACCTACAATATTGCATTTAAGTTTTTGTCCGAATTTAACTCATGTTTGTGGTGATGGTCATTTTGCATAAGTAACAAGTTTGGAATACAAAAAGACTACAACTTGAATCTAACATTAGTGGGATGTCTTATTCGTACACATGTTTTGGTGCGTGTGTTAGTTCGCTATATATATAATTTTTCTCATAGTGTTTTATAATTTGGGATAACACAAAAACTTCAAGGCATTCGGATAATTCTGTGTGCGCGTCTGAATTAACAAGATGACCCAGCTTTGCATCTGGTGCAGCCACGTGGCAGCTGCTTCCAAACACCATTGCAAAAAATTCTTTCTACTTCTACTCTTCCAGAAGAGAGAGAAGGAAAGGGAGAAGGAGGGAAACAAGTCGTGGTTCTGACACAAGAAGATCGAACATTGAATGGGGAATTCATAGGAAAATAAAAAGCTATTTTTTATTGAAAATAAAAAAAGTATAGTATAAAAAATGGAGACATGAGGAAAGACAGAGAAACTGAAAAGGAAAGAGGGTGAAAAATAAAACAAATCTTTTTTGGTGTGAAGGGGACGTTTTGGTTCGTAAGAGCGTCCAAGTTCTCTTCATGTAAGAAAGTGGGGTCCCCCTTCTCTCTCCTCTTCTAAATCCCATCCAACTCACCTCTTTCTCCTCTCCCACGAAACAACGGCGCTTTCTCTCTCTCTCTCTACATGGTTTGTGGTTTGGCATTGCCAAATACACAAAGGGTATTGCCGAAAAGGTTAATAGAGATTCCCTGCATACAATCGCAACACTTCATTTTTTTTCTTCGCTTAGCTTCGCCTGTGACGTAGGGACTGCGTTTTCCTTTCTGTTGTTTTGGTTTTTCTGCCGGCACTGGTCTTGAGGAGTGGTTTTCCGCAAAAGGGTCGCACCCGGTTTCCTGCTACAGCGTCTTGTGCCACAGTGAAGATGCCTTTTTTTAATTGATATGTTGGGATTTGGTGGCTCCTTCAAGTGGGTTTCTTTCTTTGGTCTTCCCAATGGTGGAGGTGGGTGCACTTCTTCTTCTTGTTGTTGATTAAACGTCTATAAAGTAATGGACTTTGCTGCTGGAGCCTTATGATTTGATGCTCAACTAGCCACAGGAGATTTGGTTAATGTGTTGTTAGCGAGGGAGGTATCTTTAACCTGGTTTTGGTCTTTCCTGGGTAAGGTTAAGATCTGATGAAGGTGGGATATCTGATTGCATTAAGGGGCTTTAATTCCTCAGGTACTGTTGCCTTTTGTTTTGGACTACATTACTGGGTTTTTGGTGTCTTTTCTTTTTTCCTTTTTTGTGGGTTGGGAGGGGGGTTGAAGGAGTATTAAACCTGCTGTACTTTGTTTTTTTTAATAATATTTTTTTGGCTTTGCCTTCCCCCAGGTTTATAGCATAGCTTGGGTTTTCCTGATTCTTTTATTCATTTTTTTTATCCGTTTATCTTGCATGGGTTTTTCTTCGTTTTGGTTGATGGGAATGTCCTCTTCCACTGTATTATTCACTGATTCATACCACTCCATAATAAGGGCATGAAAGAAGGTTAAAACTGAAATTACAAGAGTGAAATGTTTTAGATCGTTTAATTCGGGAAAAGAATTAAAAAATTGTATTATTTTATATTTTTTGATTGATTTGGATCTCGTGTATTTCTTTTTCATTGTTTTGGATCTTACTGAGATTTCAATTTTTGTGTACCTGTTGATAGGGCACTACAATTGAAAGGGAGGAGGTTGGGTGCTCACTGGGGTGTGGTATGGCCCAGTAAATTATATCCTTTGATGGATTGAGGAGGCAGCAACATATTGGATCAATGTTAAAAGCAGTGGCATCTGGGCTGTTGATTACCTCTGTCCTCATTTGCGTATCTGCAAATGATAATGGATTTCCTAGATGTAACTGCGATGATGAGGCCAGCTTGTGGACTATCGAAAGCATTCTGGAGTGTCAGAGAGTTGGTGATTTCTTGATTGCTGTGGCCTACTTCTCCATCCCCGTTGAGCTGCTTTATTTTATCAGTTGCTCAAACGTCCCATTCAAATGGGTCCTGTTTCAGTTCATTGCCTTCATTGTACTATGTGGGTTGACACATTTGCTCAATGGATGGACCTATGGCCCTCACACTTTCCAACTTATGGTGGCACTTACCGTCTCTAAAATTCTCACTGCATTGGTGTCATGTGCCACCGCCATAACCCTCATCACTCTCATTCCTTTGCTTCTCAAAGTGAAGGTCAGAGAGTTCATGCTCAAGAAGAAGACATGGGATCTTGGGCGTGAGGTTGATAATATTATGAGACAAAGGGAGGCTGCAGTGCATGTAAGAATGCTTACTCAGGAGATACGCAAGTCGCTGGATAGACACACTATTCTGTATACCACTTTGGTGGAGCTGTCTAAAACACTGAGCTTGCAAAATTGTGCTGTGTGGATGCCTAATGTTGATAAAACCGAGATGAACCTTACTCATGAATTAAATGGGAGGAATTTTAATTTGTCTATACCCATTAGTGATCCAGATGTTGTGAGAATTAAGGGAAGCGACCGGGTGAATATACTTAGCCCCGACTCAGCACTTGCTGTTGGAAGCAGTGGAGCTTCTGGAGAGGCAGGGCCAGTTGCAGCAATCCGAATGCCTATGCTACGTGTTTGTAATTTCAAAGGAGGAACACCTGAACTGAGACAGACTTGTTATGCAATATTGGTCTTAATTCTTCCTATTGGAGAGCCTAGATCTTGGACCAATCAGGAGCTGGAGATCATTAAGGTGGTTGCTGATCAGGTTGCAGTGGCTCTATCTCATGCTGCAATTCTTGAAGAGTCCCAACTTATGAGAGAGAAGTTGGAGGAGCAAAATCGAGCTTTGCAACAGGCAAAAAGGAATGCTCTGATGGCAAGCCAGGCAAGAAATGCATTTCAGAAAGTCATGAGTGATGGAATGAGGAGGCCAATGCACTCAATTTTGGGATTGCTTTCAATGATACAAGATGATAATTTGAAGAATGAACAGAAACTTATCGTGGATGCAATGCTTAGGACCAGCAACGTCCTATCAAACTTGATAAACGATGCCATGGACAACTCAACTAAGGATGATGGAAGATTTCCTTTGGAGATAAGGTCTTTTGGGTTGCATTCCTTGCTGAAGGAAGCAGCTTGCCTTTCGAAATGCATGTGTGTTTATAGGGGCTTTGGATTTATGGTTGAGGTTGAGAAGTCTTTGCCTGACAACGTTATGGGTGATGAGAGAAGGGTTTTTCAGGTGATTCTACATATGGTTGGGAACCTACTAGAACACAACCACGGGGGAGGGATCCTTGTATTTCGGGTTTTTGCGGAAACTGGAAGTCAGGGAAGAAGTGACAAAGGGTGGACAACCTGGAGACCAAGCTCTTCTAGTGGTGATGTAAATATTAGATTTGAGATAGGGATCAACAGTAGTGATTCTGAAGTGGGGAGCTCGGTTTCATCAGGACTTGGGGGTAGGAAATATAACAGTGATAGGGTTGGCGGCAGATTGAGCTTCAACATTTGCAAGAGGGTGGTGCAGGTGAGTTTCATAAAGCCCGTGTATGCATGGATATAGTAAATGCATTAAGACACTGATTTACATTGAGTCTATGCTATATAAGTAGTATTTTGCAGTTTTTGGTGAGAATCCATTTTATGCAGTTCTTCAGTATCCAAATCTAATTTTTCCTTTTCTGAGCCTTTAGATGATAAATTCATGATAAATTCAGCAGGAGGATGTTTGTTTACACGTTTTTCATAGGTTGGTGTGACAAAAAAAAACTGAATTTGGTTATTTTGTTTGAATTTTTCATTGTTTAGGTAAAGCCGTGGAGATAATGCATGTTGATATTATTATCTAGTGCATAGATACATACAGTGATACAATTGTTCAACTGTATTTTTCTTCTTGATGCCCTTGATCAGTTAAAATTCATTATATGAATTAGAGTCTAGTTTTCTACTTTCTTCAGGATTTGTATAGTGTTCTTTTATTCAGCGTTGACTGTATTCTGTGATTCATTTCTTGTGTTGATTTGCTACTAAATTTCTTTGTATCATGTCAATTTCAGTTGATGCAGGGGAACATATGGTTAGTACCTTGTGCTCATGGTTATCCTCAAAGTATGACACTTCTTCTTCGGTTTCAATTACGACCATCCATTACCATAGCCATCTCTGAGCCTGGAGAAGGCTCAGAGCGTACCGATTCGAATTCAATGCTGAGAAGTCTGCAAGTTCTTTTAGTGGACAATGATGATGTAAATAGAGCAGTGACCCAAAAATTGCTTCAGAAACTAGGTTGTGTTGTAACTCCTGTTACTTCAGGGTTTGAATGCCTTGCTGTGATCGGACCTACTGGATCTTCCATTCAAGTCATTCTTATAGATCTTCACATGCCTGATTTAGATGGCTTTGAAGTTGCCACAAGGATTCGGAAGTTTAGAAGTGGAAATCGGCCAATGATTGTAGCCTTGACTGCAAGTGCAGAAGAAGATTTGTGGGAGAGATGCATGCAAGTTGGTATCAATGGAGTTATCCGTAAACCAGTTTTGTTGCAAGGAATTGCTAGTGAACTCAGAAGAATCCTGATGCAGGGAAATAATGTCCTGTGAGAATGGAGGTGGCAAGTTGTAACACTTAAGCATAAAGTATTTAAGTTATTTGAAGTCACATTCTTGGTAGAATTAGAACACAGCACTCTTTGGCTCTCCCTCTTGCTAGCAATTTTCAGCTTAGAGATGTTATTATTATACACACGATTTTCATAAGAAAAAAATGGTATACAGATTAGTTCCTTTTCAATATCTTTACGTTGTTATTGCCATGTATGTAGTTTCAAATCTAGTATTTGCGTCTTCCCACATATCCATTCATTCAGAAGAATGAAAAAAATAAGTTGTCAGATATAAGTATAGGGCGTGTTAGAGAAGAACTCATTTTTTTAGAGTACTATTTCTTTTGTCAAGTTCGCAAGAGCTCTTGAAAAAGCTCTTTGAACAAGTTAAACCAAGTGTGCGTATTCGATTCTTGGACTGGTTATGTAATTGTTTGTGAAAATATGTCAGTGAGTTAACATCTATTATTTATCAGTTTTTGAGTTTTGAAGTAAACAAAGAGACTTTAAAATGACCAATTAATGCACAGTCCAATTTTACTACTTAGCGATATTATCAATGATAAAAGCGTAATACTATTAAATAACGTTAACACAATAATGAATGTTTTGCAGTAGTAGGATGATAAAAAATGGCATGGAAATATCTGAAGGTTGTGCTGTCAACATTTGACACGCACCGAGAGAGACAGTCTTTAATAACTAACAAACTTGGATATTTGGTTTTAGATTATCAAAATCAATAGCCAAAAGTGGAGGAAAAAGAAAAAGAAACGTAAGAGGGTTGAAGAGTGTTGGTGCAGGTACATTGCAAAAGAGGGAAAGTTTTATTGGGTTGAGAATCTGTAATGGTTTTTCTCTTGGAGAGAATTATATAAACTTGAGTCCAGGTATGGGCCAGATATTTTTGAAGTTGAAACCATGCATGAATCTGAGCACGTACCTAGAACACTTGTCATTTTCACGTGGACCCATCACTTATTTTAATCTCCTCGTGTCCCTAACACACTTAGCCCAACTTGCCTTTTTATTATCATTATTTATATCTTCTGCTGGTCTATTTGTCACATTCCTTTCTTTATTATTTTTCTCACTTTCAACTTTACCCTCTTCAACACCCCGACAAACCCAAAATATTATAATACAAAAATACCATATTCGCATATTTACTAATCTTAATTGGTAAACCTACTTTATTTTGAATTAAAAACAAACAAGTTTGTTTTATTAGTGTTTAGCTTCATGGTGGAAATGATGAAAATTCATTTTGACTACTTACAAATTTCAATCATACAAATTTAGATGATTAATTGTTGCTAGGTAAAATTTATATTGCCTAAAATATTTTCAGTTTCTCTATTGAGTTGAAAACTTTATATTGAGTTTTGTAGCATACTTGGTTTCAAGGTAAAAATATCCAATTTTAAATCGCTTCATTTGAAAATTAATTTTCAACAAAATCAATATCTGTGGAATTTTTTTTTGTTAATATCCATTCAAACACGTTAAGAAAAGGATTAAAAAAGGAGTTGGAGAGGGTCATAGACTTAGAGCTTTCAAAGCAAGCCGATAGGGTTGTGTTCACTTTTTTAGAGTTAGACAAAATACAATTCATCTTCTTTCATTCTGAATTAGTCGGTTGGGTGGATTGACTTCATTTAAAAAATAGTGTGAAAAAAAAATATAATTATAGAAAATAAAAAGTCTAGTATACATGTGAGTTAAAGTGAAAATATATGTGTGTCGAGTGCAGACAAATAAAAAAAATATAAGTAAACAAAATAATAAGTCGAATATTTGTGAGTTAAAATGAATATACACGAATAGGGCCAGTCTGACTCTTAATCACAGAATAACGAGTTGAAAAAAAAAAGTAAAAAAAATGAGAAAACTTGTTTTTCTGTCAACTAAATCCTTTGATAAAACCCATTAACTGATGGAGTGGATACCGTTTAATGATAATTATGCTCCTGTTCGAAGAGTTTATTCAAGGCTTTTAAATGTGTGAACATGTCATGCCATTGCAGGTTAAAATAGATGAAAAAAATAGATTAAGTAAATTAGAAAATAATCACTTTGGGTAAGTTTCGGTTTCATTCTTTGACAATTTAGTTCTAGTGAGATATGTTTTTCTTAACAGATGTTAAACATAATATAAAATAGGTTAACATTTAAGTTTTTTTTTTATGTGTATTTATTTGTATAGCTGTTTTATTATTTAATGTGTACAAGTTTTATTGAATTTGGACTGATATGAGTTTAAATTGGTTAATATATTAGCATGAGTTTATTAAACACGAGATGTCACTGGAAATATTAAAAATTAAAAGAAAAATTTCCTGTTTTCCTTTGTAAAGTTCCAAAAACTTATTTCTCATCCTCTCTAAATATCTCTTTATTCCCTTGTTTTTTACTTCTCAAAATTTTACACCTTGAATCTTTATATTTTTTTATTGATTTTCAAAAGATAAATCTAGTAAGGAAATGGAGTAAAGTAAGTTGGTTTCAGCCGTTCTCATTATATCTATATCTTCCTCATCAAAAAAGAAAACATAATAACTCCAGAATGATTTCTATGATTGATTTTAATGCTTAACTGATCAAGAGGGATTTAGTGGTGTTTTGTCTCAACAACTCATCCTTGACTTTTTATTTCTTACAAGTCAGCTCAACATAAAGAGAAGTTAAAATATTCTTAATATTCTTGAAAACTTAAGATTATGCAGAATTGATATATATCTTATAAGATAGACTCTTATAAATTCTGAAAAGATAAAATTTAAATCTAATTACACCTTTGTCAAACTAAGTGACTTGAATAACAAAATTACATAGCTACTTTTATTTATATATATACTTTTAAAAAATGTGGGATCTTTCAATATGTGTATATACATGCTATTTTTATTTACGTATTATCTTTAATAAAGAGTTATTTGAAGAAAAATAATTTATGATAAAATTATATATATCATATTAGATTAATAGAAAATTCTTGAAATATCATTTTTGGTAGCATTCACTCTCAAAATTAAATTTTATATTTACAAAATTTAAGTCAAGTTTTACTCCAACAATTCAAGGTTGATTATACAAAATTATTACTATTATGTGAATCGAAATATTTATTTTATTTAGTATATCTAATTGATATTAGAAAAACCTTGAACTACTAATTTAGTGTATCTTTTTAGATATATCCACTTAGTACAAAGTTTCATATTTTTTTTTTATTTAACGAAGAAATAAATCACTTCCGTGGTAATAAAATCGCTTATGTTAACACCAGCAAGAACAATAGTTTATAGCCTGTTACAAATCAATACACAAAACAAATAATTCAATAATCCAGTTAATAAAGAAGACTTTAATCAGTAATTCTTTTCATATTTTGTAAGACTTTTTATTTAGAGATTTTCCATACAAAAATATAAAAAAAAATATGTAGATTTTCTTATAGATTTTGTTAAGTTTGACAAAATATTTGTAAGAAAAGTTGAATAAGAAAAGGGTAGTAGTAGTTTTGATTCGCAGCAACTAGTTTTGTTTTTGATGATTGATTGTTCTTACATATTATATATATTAGATGAGTTGCAGTTTGCAGCCGGAGTTATATATATTATTATTGATTTACACAAGAAGATGAGAGGGATGAATATATATTGAGTGTGGATGGTGATTAGGAAACAGACCAGTAGCTTATTATATACAACTTGAACTTGAACTTCCCAAGAACTATGATTCTTATAACACTACCTTCCTATTTTTTTATTAGGTTGCTGATGAATGTTGTGCCAGGGGCTCTGCATCGCCACCCTGCTTCCTCCAACTTCCATTTATATACATCTCATTCTTCCACTTCTCTTCTCTCTCTTCCACTGGTTGACCTCATACATTATTCACAAACAAAACTAAAGGACATAACACGAACAATAGGCATTTCTTTAATTCACGCTCCTCTTTATTAAACTGCATAATGCATGAACATTAGCAGAATGGGAGATGAAAATCACACGTGCACATGCGCGTGTCTCTCAGCCTTTCTATTTCTGGTGCTTCACATGCACCACTTGATTTAATTGGCTATGTGGAATCTCCCGAGAAAAAAAGTACATAATCTATCTCAACTCAGTACCAAATTATTATTAGACATTTGAAAATTCAGATTGCAGAATGCCAATGGCTTCAGCTGTTGGGTATCAAATTTGCATGTTGGATTGTGTCTGTAAAAATATCATTATGTGTGGATGCTGGTTAGTTCAGTATCATTAAAGATTATTTCTATAACTAATTCTACTTATTCAATTCAATGACCAAACTGGTGCTGATTTTATTTTTTCAGAGGTGGTAAGATAATATTTTAACCTATAACAAAATAATAATAATAATAGTAGTAATAATAATATATGTATCTGGTAACGTTATAGCTCATATATGCACATCTAAAATAGTCTTTATTATGAACTCCCCTTCTTACATTTCATCGCTATATTATTGGTGTATCATACCATGGTTAATGCTGTTATTAGAACCTTTTATATTTTGCGGGACTTTTTATTGATTTCTCATGGGACTTTATCAAATTTACAGGAAAATTTTCTCACTAACTTTTGCAGAAAATTTATAAAAAAAGGTCACAAAATATAAAAGTTTTAGTAACTAATGTATACTCATAAAATAAAAAATTAATTTTTTATGTACTAAGTAAATATTCTACTGATAAAGATAAATTTAAAACTTAACGTTTTTGTCAATAAATATGTGTTTTTTTTATGATATGAACTTTAGCTGTATTTGTAAACGAGATAATAAGTCTAAAATTATTAGGCCATAATGCCCTTCAGGCACGGACATTCCTGTACAAAAATGGGCTTAGAGCATTTATAATATCATTAGGACAATTGCTTCTTGCACCCATATTTATTTCTTACGCGATATCAAAGGTGTGAAAGGACTAGTTTATCTCTATCAGTGAAGATAAAAGGATTGTAATGTACAGGGTGAGCATAGGGGTGGCGGTGTGTTGTGACGGTTTTAGGGAATATTTTCGGTGGTTTTAGGTGGTGCTGGTATCGAATCCCAAAAGTTATGAGCGCTTCTCGTCAGAGTTTTTTTTTTGCTTTTGGAAAGCAGATTCTGGAAAATTTTCAAAAATTGTTTTAGGGAGTAATTTTTTTTTCTTTAAATTTTGGTTTGCTTTCGGAAACACTACTTTCGGAATTACTTTTCCGAAACATATTTATGAAATTAATTTTTCTGGAACATATTTTTGAAAAATATTTTGAAATATATTTTGGAATTTATTTTCCAAACATATTCTGAAAATATATTTAAAATATATTTTTCAGAAGTATATTCAGGAAAGTACTTTCTAAAATACCTCATATATTCTTCAAAATTCGTAAATGTATAATTATTACTTTTAAATGGGATGCAGAAAACAATTGATAAAGTGTGCTCGAAGCAATTGCCTACCATTAGCAGTATAGTAATGGCCCAAACCAAATGACAAAGAATGAGCTTACGGCCTATACCAAAATTAGAAGAAAAATGGGGATTAGTTTCAAGTAGGTCATACTATTCATATGTATGGTTTTCCAATAATCCCTATCTTAGTAGTGTTACTTCTTCCTGCACCTTTATATTGTTTTTCTGCATCTCTCTAATTTTAAAAGTTCTAACAATAGACATCATTAAATTACAAAATTATCCCTACTGTTATAAAAGAAGGTTTTCAAGAGAGAAGGTGTAGTGTAGTTTTGAACGGCGGTGGAAGGTGTTGCAGTGTTGGAAGATTTTGACGCTGTTGGAGTGACAGGTTGAAGGCGCTTTGGGCCGCCGTCAGTCAGAGTAGGTGGCTGAAAAACAAGCAGCGTCATCGTTGTCGAGGTATCTGTTATTCATTTTTATGTTTTTCACAGATTGTAGAAACCGTAAGAGTTATATATTTATGATTTCTGTAAGGCGTAAGTTTAAATTCAGGATATATGACTCTTACAGATTATATAAACCGTAGGTAATTTAACAGTCGCAAGAGCTTACAGTTTGTACAACCCGTAAGTGCATAAGTGTATAAGAGAACTCTACGGATTGTACTTCCCGTAAGTTGTGATGCTTTACGGTCCTTAGAAACCGTAGAACAAATAAATAATACATTTTCTAGAAACCTTAAGCATTAGAATTTTTTTAATTGCTTACGGCTTGTACAAACAGTAGAACATTTTTTTGTTTACAGTTTGTACAAGCCGTAAGCAGTTAAAAAAATTCAAATGCTTACGGTTTGTAGAAAACGTAATGTTTAGTTTGTTCTACGGTTTCTATGGACCGTAATGTGGAAGTGACTTTAAATGAATTTTTATGTTTGTTTTGATTTCTTTATGTGATTATTTTAAATGATTTCTTCAGTCTACCATGGAAGGAGAATATTTGAGTAAAGTTTATGAAGAAGTAGATAAGATATCACATATGGAAGAAGCACATCAAAGTATTGTTATGGTTAAGGAACATGAATGTGGTTTACATTTTTCAACGAATAAGGTAAATGAATTTACTTATTTTGAATGTTTTTATTGGATAAATTGGGATAGTGACTTTGAAATTTTGTTAAATTTAGGTATTTCCTACTGGAGATAATTTACTTGAATGGGTGCGGAAGGTTGCTTTTCGTCTTGGATTTGTGATTGTCATATTGAGATCTGATAAGGCAACTGGTCAACAAGGAAGCAAGATATTTGTATTGTTAGGGTGTGAAAGGAGTGACAAATATAGAAAATACAGGAATGATTTAGAGGTTAGCATAACAGGGACAAGAAAGTGTGATTGTCTGTTTAGATTGCAAGGTAAACCCATTTCAAATGGAGAAGGTTGGGTGTTGAAGGTGATATGTGGATTACATAATCACGATCTTGCTGAGACATTAGGTTGGATTATGCTGGTAGATTAAAACCTGTTGAATATGCTTTGGTTGTTGACATGACAAAGAGTCTTGTGAAGCCGTCAAATATATTGCTGACTTTGAAACAGAACAATGAAGACAATGTGACAAAAATCAAGCAATTGTGTAATGCTAGATATACCTACAAGAGGTCCCTAAGAGGATCAAGAACTGAATTGCAACAATTAATGATGTTACTTGAACGTGACAATTATATTCACTGGAGTAGGTGTCATGAGTATTCAGAGGTTGTGAGTGATATCTTTTGGACACATCCTGATTCAGTTAAGTTGTTGAATGCATTTAGCATTGTCGTATTGATGGATAGTACATACAAAACCAACAAATATAGGCTTCCTTTGCTTGAAATAGTTGGTGTGACATCCACCGGGTTAACTTTTTCAGTTGCTTTTGCATTACTATCAACAAAACATGAAAATAACTTCATATGGACATTGCAGAGACTGAAAGGGTTGTTTTTTAGGGGAGATGTGTACCCTCAAGTCAATGTTAGTGACAGAGATCTTGCTTTGATGAACGCAATCAGTGTTGTTTTCCCTGAAGCAACTAACACATTATGTCTATTGCACTTTTGGGTATGGGTGAAGAATCATGGTCATTGGTTCGAATGGATTTGTACAAAGAACTTTGTGCTTGGTTTGATGAATATGCTGTCATTTTAGGTGGACTTGATCGAGTTGAGGAACTGAAGAAGTCATTGCTGGTTGAAGGATCGTCAACTGTAAGTACTTTTGCTTAAATTCATCATTTGAGTGATGTAGATATAGTATAATGATCATAATATGTCAATTTATGAACATACAGGTTGGTGTGGACAAATGGATGACGATTCCAGACATGGGTTATGCCATTGCTAGTAGATACAATATCATATTAGTTTGCTTATCACTAAAGCAGAACAAAACCATATTTCCCTTAAGAAGCACACCTCCAAATGCGGTACATTTGCATCAGATAATATGCATAGGCTATGTGTATGGGTCAAATTTTGTCCAGGTACGTGCACTAATTAATTTTGAATAACACAACCATTATGAATAGTGCAATGATTTGCAATGACACAACCATTTTTTCCCAGATCATATTATAGGATGGTTGTCCTTTACCTACAGTGGACATGTTTTGGTTGAAGTATTGTTATGCAGAGGCAAGATTGTGGTCATCATTTTACGTGGATCACTTGCAAAGTTTTACAAACATGTTACAATCAAATCAGTTCCACATTAATCTTAGAGATGATTGATTATTGTAAAACTATTATTTAAAGTTATTCACGTTTTTTTGTGTTAATTTAAATATTATTTACTTCTTATTATTAAAAAGTTATAAGTAAAAATAACATTAAATATTTCACATATTACGAATAAAAGATGTCCAAATAGGATCAAGTGCTATTTCACATAATATAACACGAAATACAAAACATAATATATTATCATGCACATTTAGTAATATAACATCAAATACAAATAACAATATGGGTCATGCCCTCCTGGCACGCACTGCTCTCGAACGACATGTATATATAGCTCTCTTACGAGCACCTCGTCGGGCTATCTCCAATGCATCTTAAGTGCTCTGATAAGCTGTAGTGCCTTCATCCACGTCACGACAATCAATCATCTTTTGCAGGATGTTTACAATACGTCTAAATAAACCCTGCAAAATGAAATTAATAAACATTAAGCAAAACAAACAATAACATAAAATTTAACAAGATTACTTACTGGACCACGGTCCTCATCTGCTGGGGGTTGTGGGTTTGTGTCAGCTGGACTACGAGGACGAGATCGGGATGCCACAAGCGGTCTGTGTCACCACCATCATATCGCAAAACAGTATCTGGAATCCTCTGCTCGTACCCAAATTGCCGCAATACACGATCTGACATATATCTCTGAATGTTGACCCCATACCAAATTAAACTCCGAAATAATGATATCGACTCAAATGGTCGAACTACTTGATGCGAATGATATGGCATCCAGATAAGGTCACTATATGTCAACTTGTCTAAATGGGCCCTGACCTCAACGTAGCTCGAAATATGATGTCCCACAACATACCGAGCTGCCCGTGGCATTGCCTCATCATATATGGAATTCACAGTCTTTTTTCCTATAGAGTGAAATTGCTCGTAAATCCATGCCTATGTTTATTTTAAAAAAATAAAGTTAAGTATTTTCAATAAACAAAGATATATAAAGTTAATTACATTCAAATAAATTAACAATAACATTTTACCTTAACAATCGTAACGAAGTCAGCCAACTGTTTTGTATTACCAAGACATGCGTCCCCTAACTACTCATACGTGTATGCTAGAGCAGCTGCTCCCCAAGCCCATTGTCCACACATGTCAAGGTTTCTAAATAGTGAAAGATAGCAGACAAAAATCCAAGTCGCACTCTTATTTGCAAATATAGTGCACCCCAGCACATGCAATAAGAATGCTCTAGCAGCATACTCCCATGACCTATCAATGCAACACTGCTCGTATACCTCCCTCAACCAACTCATTCTCACCTGGGGACCTCGACTCTCTTTCAACTCTTCATTTGCTTTAGTTTCTAAAACCCCTAATAACTCTATCAGCAAGTCTTTCGCTTCATCATATGATAAAGCTTCATATGTCGGGAGCTGTCCCACAATAGGAATATGAAGAATAGACGACACATCATCTAATGTGATTTGTCATCTCTTCTAGCGATAGATGGAATGAGTTTGTATCTTTATGCCATCTCTCAACAAAGACTGTAATTAAGCCTTTCTCAGCAACTTCATACCCAATACTACATAGAGGGAGCAATCCAGAATTTTCTACAAAACCATACACTTGTGGATGAGGAATGCCAAATTTATTTAATTTTCTACCTTGGGAGATCAACTTCAGTTCTCCCAGTTCCTATACAAAACCATAAAACAATACAATTTATATTTATAATTGTTATGTACCAAATTAAATTTAAACCAACAAAATAATACAAAAAATTTACAATATTTTACCTCACCGGCCCATAGCCTATATGCAACATGATCAACATAACTAACCAAAACAGAAGGATCAGAAGGACCTCCTGGGAACCCTACTGCATCATCATGAGGAGGAACATTTTGAACAACAACAGGTCCAACTCTATCACGCCTATCCCCTCGCTTCACAGAGGCTAACGATCTCTCTCGACCTTCAGGCTGAGATGAACCTCCTCTAGTTCTCGCCATAATCCTAAAATGAAGCATACATATAAACTTACAATCCTCACAATTGCGGATTACACAAACCGCAAGACATTCAAAATTTCGAGTCTTCTGCAGTTTGTACAAACCGTTACGGTTTGTACAAACCGCAAGAGACTCAAAATTTTGAATGTCTTGCGGTTTGTACAAATCGTAAGTCATTCAAAATTTCAAGTGACTTACGGTTTGTACAAACCGCAAAACAGTAGATACCGCAAAACAGATGAAATGTTCTACTGTTTTGCGGTTTGTACAAACCGTAAGTCACTCGAAATTTCGAATGACTTATGGTTTCTACAAATCGCAAAACAATTCAACAGTAAAAGAAAACGCCACCATCGCCGTTCTCTGCCACCAATCCACCATAACTACCTTTACAATGCAAAATTAAACTTACAATGATGCTTACCTTCCTTTCAGTTGCTTGAATGCGTGCCAAATCGTGTAAGTGGAGCTTAGGAGCTTTGCAGAACGTGTGTTTCGTTAACGAATTCCACCACAGTAAAACAACGCCAGCAACCAAGTGCAGGTGCAGTGAAGGTGAAGCAGGAGTAGATCTGTAGTGCAGGAGGCGTAGGAGACCTCTGGCATTAGAGGTGCAGCACCGTCAGAGCTGTGGGGTTCGAATGGAGTGCAGAGGCAAAGTGGAGGAAGAAAGGGTGTGAAGGGTGTAAATGGAGGTGAAGGGTATTATGGGGTATCAAATATTTTAAAAAAGGTTAAATGATAAATTTGCATGGACTATGGAGGTGCAGGAAGACGATATGGAGGTGCGGGAAAAAACAGTCCTATCTTAGAACATGGATCAGTGGTAAAAGTTTAAAGCTATACAGGGCTTTTTCTTTCTACACCCACATAATTTATAATTACAGCTCTATAATTTTTAAAATGATTTTATCTTTTATAAAAGTGACTTTCGAATTACCTGTCTGCGAAATCTTTTCGAACAAACTTTTTGAAATTTTTGGAACGTGATTTTTAGCCTAACTTGATTTTCAAAATAAAACTTATGGAGCAAGTTTTGGAGCACATAAAGTACATTTTAGAAAGGACTTTTTAAAACAAATTTCCATAACAAGCATTCCAAAACATATATCATAGATTCTAAAACGAGTTTTCTAAGTTTTCCAAAACATATGAAATGCATTTCAAAATGAGTTATCTAGATAAAATTTATAGAACAAGCTTTATAAAATGCAAATGATAGCTTTCAGAATGCATTTTTTTGAAACAACTGTCTCTTTCTCTCTCTTCTTCTTTTTCTCTAAGGTGCAGTTTGCATCTAACGATGAATTTATGTGAATAAATGAAGATAAAAATAAGAAAAAGTTGATTCATCAAGAAATAAAAAATTAATTAAATTTATAAAACGATAAAGAAGGTTGACAATTTATTTCTTCGGATGAATGAAAAGATTTACTAAGAAAGTTATTATAGTAAATATAATAAAATATTTTATTATTTTTACTGATATAATTATTATATTAAATATATTATATTTTATATATAATTAATTCTTATTATAAATTTATTAATATTTATATTTATATTATTATAAAATAAATATAATTAATTATATAAAATAACATAATATTAAAAAAATTATTTTATCAATTATATTTATTACATAATTCATAAACTCTTATAGTTTTTTTATTTCTCATCATATTTTTTAATATACAAACAATTTAACTTTTTATATATTTTTATCTTAATTTTTTTTTAAAATTTTACTAAACAAAACTTAAGAAAGCAACATAATGACAGAGACATATGGCGGCGGCAGCAGCATGTTACACAAAAGAGGATATTTAATTCTTTTTCTCTTAGTATACGAGTGTCATTAGTAATTATGGGAATGCAAGAAGCAACAGTAAAAAGTCGTAACTATTTCAATTTTTTAAGACAAAAAGAGGTAATTGCTTCCCTCACTCCACTAATTAAAGAAAAAGACAAAATTACCCATATGGATTTTTGTGAAGTAATTGTTGGCCGCAAATAAAGCTGGTGGTGAGGTTGCAGAGATCGGTGTTGGTGGTGAAGTTGTTTTTTCCCTGCAGTGGTGATGATGATTCTCATTTGTTATTTGCATCTTAACAGTAGTTTTGTTTGATGGTTGGGTTGGATTTTCGTTTAGGAAGGTTTACAGTGGCGAGTAGGTGTTATCTGCGCATTTGCTGTAGTTAGTGGAAGAATTTGGAGTTGTAGATTTCCTGTTGTTACAACCCTTACAAGTTTTTTTTTCTTTTTCTTTTTATAAAATGTAGTTTCTTGAATGGTTTTTGAGCTAAAGGGTTCATGTATTACAGATTTAAAATTCCAAAACATATTCCTGCTAGCAGATTCTGTAACATGATTCTGAAAAATACATTCTAGAACATAGTTTCAGAAAATATGTTTTAGTAACATACTGAATCTGTTTTTTGGAAACATCTTTCAGATTTCAAATCAATAAATCTATTCTTTTATTATGGATTACCATTTCTGGAACTCAATCTTCACCCCGAAGACATGTTGAGTACTTCCAACTCCAAAAGCTATTTTCAGAACTTGATTTCTAGAAAACCATCTATTCTACTCTACCCTGCTAAAAATATTCATCAAACGTTACCCACACCACCTTTGCTTATCTTTCAATACCAACGCCACCTCCACAAGCCCTGGTCGGAGAAATGGATGTGGTCAACGAAAGAAAATGCTCCGCATAAATGTGTTTATTTTTCGGTACATCATCCAAGGCATTGCAGCTGCTGCTTTCAATAACACAAAGACACGACTGATAGGTGTCTGGAGATCCTATCACAATATTATGTGGTTGGACAATTTTTCATAATAGATTTCCTACTAGAGATAGGCCGGTTAAATTTGGTGTTAATTTAGACAACCTTTTGTATGTTTTTTGTAATAACTGTGTGAAAACTGCGTCTCATCTATTTTTCAGTTGTAATGTAGCTAGTCAAATATGACATCTGTATGATATATAGTTCGGTGTATAATATATGCATCATTGTAGTGCTATATAACACTTTCTGGGTTTTACAACAGCCAGGGTGTTTGGGAAAGGGGTCGGTGTGAAGGGTATGGTATAGTTAATCATTATTTGTTCTATTTGGAAACATAGGAACGAAATCATGGTCAAAAACATGAAGTGTGATGTTATTGAGGTATTTGATTTACTAAAAGTAAAATCCTGGACTGTTATTAAGGCTAAATTTAAAAAAGTCAATTTCTGTTATTTTGATTGGTGTATGGATTTTTTAAAATGTATTAGAATATCTCTTTGACAAAATTGACATAATTAATTGTGGGGAAAGAAATTCTTACAGTGGAGAGCACAAAAATTCTTTTGTGTTGCAATATAAGCTACAGGACGGTACTGATTTATGATGTAGGAACAATTAAAGAGGGTTTCAGATTGTCTCAAGTGTGGCTGGTATCATAATTCTCGAGGGTCCATTTCTTTTGGTCAAGTATTTTGCTGGTTTTGATGCTCCACAATAGCTCTCGCGTGTCCATGAGATGAATCATTGAGTAAGGGTTGGAAATAGGTTTTTGCTGGTAGACTGTAGGTTTATGGAGGTTGTATTCCATATCGTCTCTATCTTTTCAGTACAGGGCAGTTTTGGGGTTGGGATGCGTGTAGATGCCACTGTCTTTATATGTATTTTGTTTGAGGTATTCGAGTATTTTCTGGGTTATATGTAACTATGTTGCACAAGCTTTGCAATTATGTGGGTTTGGTGCTTTTTGTAAATAGATTGGAGGTAATCTTATTACCTCATTTATATATTTCATACGAGTCTTAAAAAATAATGTATATTTTAACAATCTCAACATGTATCTTCTTTCCTGAATATAATATAGGTAACCTTATTATCTTATTTATATATTTCATTCAAATATCAACAAGTTCTAAAAAACAATACATATCCTACCAATCTCAATATAAATATCTTCTTTCCTGAATATAATATGTTTTGATCATTATTTTACAACATATCTCATTCAATCTATAACATCAAAACATACAAAGATATAAATCATATTAAGACAATAGTTATTTACTACTTTATTGTCTACTGTTCTCACAAGTTCAATTAACATAAAATGAGTAATCTCATCAAACTATACAAAATTTATAATCAATGCTAGAGAACATTTAAAATTAAAACCACATTTCGTTTCACAATTAAATATTCTAACCTACTGTATTATAGCATAATTTTAAGACTAACTTTTCTTACCTAAGGTAGAGTCCATGACAAGAGCTCCAAAACTTAGAATCATCTTAACTTTGTTCAAAATTCTAATTAGATACTTTTGCTCTATTCAATGCTAGAAACTTAGAAGTAACCTCCAATTCTCAGTATGACAAAGATAGAGAAACTAAAAAAAGCTTATTTCTAGAAAGATGATGATTTGTGTGAAAAAAGAAACCTGAATAAAAATTTTCTACTTATACATATTATACATATTTTCAATTTAATAATAAAATATTCAGATACTAGAACTATTCTTTATGTCATTCCACTTAAAAAGAAATAAGTGGTTGAAAAGAAAATTTTTTTTACAAATAACTTGTTTTACAATTTTTTTTCCAAAATAACAACTGAAGTCTAAAATACTAACTTATTAGATCGTTGTTGCAACGTGAACTTGACTCAATTTACAATTCAAACTATACCGTTTATACATTTGCTAAAATTATTTAAAATATAAAAAGTTAATTAAAATTTTAGAAATTAGATTAAAAGTGTTTTGTAAAACCGATTGATAAATTTGATAAAATTTATAAAATGATAAATAAATATATGACTAATAATGCTTTTTATTTATTTTTTATAAGTTAAATTATTTTATATAAATTATGTTTAAAGTAATATTTATGTGAAAAATTATTGATTATTATGATTTAAAATAGTTACCATATTTCTCAATAAAAATAAATAATTTATTATACGTAAATAATTGGATAGTTAAAATAATAAGAAGTAATTGTAGCACTAAATCAATAATTCTAAAAAATATAACAATGATCCTAACCTAAATATAGCTATGGGGGTATTGACTTGAATAGCTTTCCATTCCCTAGCTTATTAGATTCTTAGAAGAGTTCCCTTTCGTTAAGGCAAAGGTGTCTTTCCCTTGCTTTAAGATAGTTTCAGTGATCATATATTACATTATTACTTTTGCTAATTGATTAGAGAAGAGGGCTCGGGGAGTCCGTCTTCACGGGAGTTTTAGTTTGACTTCCTCTCTCCCGAAATCGCCAGAAGGAGGTATTCTGTCTATAGAAAGAAGGCTTGTGCAAACAAATTCTAAACACTAAGATTTTTTATATTTTGAAGGATTAAAATCTATTGAAAAACTATTTTTATAAAAAAAAGCATATTAGTTCATCCAGTTTTCAATTTTATCCTACTATTTTAAAAATGATAAATTAAGATTATCTTAAAAGGTAGTATCTTTAAATTCACCATAATTTTAATAAGATAATTTATCCTTAACTCAATTTTATAAAATATATTACAATGAAGATTACATATATATTTAACATTACTCTTAGTTGATTTGAGGAATGAACATCTGGAATGTGAGATTAAATGTTTTATGTGGTTTAGTAAGAGTTCATTAGTAGTGATAAAATAGTTTTTATGAATTTGATTGAGATAGACTCTAGAACCATTATAAGTGAGCTATGTTTAACTTAACTATCACAAAATCAATTTGTAAGATGATGAATATACTCCATTCATATATGTAGTATTATTCATGGTTGACGTGGGATCTACGATGCATAACACCACTAGTTGCAAAATGATATTACAAGTACGTTGATTGTGTGTCACACGACCAATCAATTATTGGTAGCAAACAAGATTTGGGTGAGGTTATCTTATCTCTTTAAATTGTAGAGTTCTATTTCAATGTGGCTTCCATTGTCATTATTTATTTTCTTCCTTGTAAGGCTTTTAGCAATTGCAATGACTAGGAACTTTGGAAAACAATTTTAGGGTGTTAAGGTTTGTATTAAATTAGAAATTACCATTTAGTTGAAAATGCTAATGTTAGTGTGCAAAAATTTTGCATATTTCAATGTCGTGATATGTACAAGGATGAACACTAAATTGAAAGAAAATTCATAATGAATATTAAAAATGTAATACATTGTTCCAATCACAAAAAATGAAACAAAATGAGAGACAACTGATAATTGAAGCTTAAATTTGTTCTTCAAAAACACATTAACATCAAATTTCCTAATTCTAATCATGATTTCCAAATCAGAGTCTTCTTGAGTGTTAATTCATGACTGTTGGGTCCCAAGGTTTTTTGTTTTGAGGAGTTTCTCTTTTTACATGCAATCAATTGATCATTGTCTGTGATCTAGGTAGGTACAAGTAATGTTGGAGCCGGTGCACAAGAATGCTTCGTTATATGGTGGAGATGGTTGGTTAGACTAGGGTGATGAATTTAAAAGAATTGGAGTAGTGTAATTAAATTGTGGTGGTGACTAGATGAATTGAAGTTAGGGATTTGTAGGGGTTAGTAGAGAAAATTAAGTAGTAGAAGTGACCAGTTCAACTGAGGTGGTGAGAGGTATCGTGAAAATGAATTAGTTGTGCAGTTAATTTCTAGAAATTTGTTCTCTCAACTACAAATAAATTTTTTTATTAGCAAAAACCAAAATTAATGAAATGGACATTTGAGGGATACTACAACCATTATACAATAGATTGTTTGATGTCATGCCACCTCCTATAATATGAATTTTCACTATTCATGACCCAGACATTGCTTCCCCCGAAATTACTCCTATCCTAATCAATATGTCATACAAATATAAATTTATATATCAAGCAACAAATTATGATTATGTATTGGCCATCGCTGTAATAGTGTTACATGAAATATTGATTAGAATAGTGATGCTCATACATCGAAGAAAAGGTGCTTGTTGCCATAGGCACATCAATTTTTTAAATTAGGTAGTTTAAATAGTTGCTTTTGATGTAATTTTTTGTAAAAGAGTTGGAGTACCTCTAACACTCTATCATTTATATATTCTTTTTACTAATTAAAAAAACTGTAATAATGTTATCACCATTTACGCTCATAATTTAGTTGAACAATGTGGTCATGTTCTTAGTAGGTTGTTACCATAATTAGTATTGTAGTTTAGCTAGTACTTTTCATCAATTTGCTGCCATCTTCCAGAACCACAAGATCTTCAACTTTTCCTTTCTATAACTTTATTCTCCAAAGTTTGGCTTGTCCTTAAGACTCTTGTATTACCTCTACTTGCCTCCTCCCCTCATTCTATATGACTACCACCTATACTCCTTTCCAAACACTATTTTGATTAGTGTTAAGCTCTATAAGATAGAAGTGTAAAAAGTGAATACTAATGTTATTATGTTTCACTGAACTAACATACACCCACCTATCACGTATGTCCCAAACTTCTTGCACTACACTATAGGTAATAAAATAGTGGTTAGTTGTCTCATATTCCCTATCCCCGCCCTCCTTTTCTCTAACTTTTCTTCTATTGGTATTCTATCTAACAATAATTTCCATGTAAAATGTAGAGATGAGGGGAGTACTTTCAGAGTTCATAGGTGTTTAAACATTTCTACACCTTGCTTTGTATTTGGATTCTATAATGCATTATGCAATTCTTACTGAGAATGTGCCTTGATCATCTTTTAGCCACACCCATGTGTCTTTGGTGCCTCTATTTCAAACAATTTGCATTACTTGTGACATAAGTTTTTGTTCTTGCATAACTTCCCATGTGAATCTATTCTTCCTCCACCTTAGGTTCCACCTCCATCTATTATTATCATCCCATTTCTCTAATTGCCCAATAGTACTTTCCTTACTACTTGAAATTGAGTATGGCCTGCGAAACATATTTTTTAGAATCACTTCTCCAACTAACTTATCTATCCAAAATTTGATATTTGTCCTATCACCTATTGTCCATTTTACTCTATTATCAAACTAGTTTGTTAGCTTGCCTTCTCTACCCACTAGAGGTAGGTCTCTCCACTATCATAAATGATTTTGACCTACTATATCCTCATTCAAATTTCTCTAAAATCCATATTTAAAGTCTAAAACTTCATTCTATAACCTTTGGTTTTCCGTGCCTAATCTCTATTTAGGCTTACCTCTATATCTTTTATTCCCAGTCTGCCTTTCTCTTTTGGGTTGCACACATTTCTCCATTTAAGCCAAAATATTTTTCCTCCCAGCCCCATAGAAATTTCATTCATATCTTGATTATTACTTTGCATTTAGGGGCCTTATTGTGTCTATTTATAAATTCTATTTCTTAATGACATTAGTCCTTCTCAATAAAGTTTCACCTTTTCGAAGCTTGTTTGGTTGTAACTTTCTTTTTATTCCTTAATTTGCTTGTCATTTTTTTTACTAAGATAAGTGATTCATGTTTTCTCCTACCTATGCTCTCAATTACGAGGGTGGATTATTGGGACATAAAATGCTTGTTGTGTATTCTTCATGTAATAATCTTGAATGTATTTAGTTGGATTCATGTACATAAACTACATGGTGGTAACAGAAGTTCCTTAATATCCATTTTTTCAAACCTGAACTCCTTAATATGTTAGCTAACCACAAACCTATCCCTCGTCAAAGTAACATGTCTCACGTCAAATAACACCTCACAATGGCAAATTGGAGTCCACCATTTACTGCCTTAGCCATGAGACCAAGCACCACGTGAATGCAACCTTGTATCACTATTCATTCTTAAATTTTGATCACAAATATAAGTGGATTATTGAAACTAGGACGTTATTACCAAACAATTTATGAGTAAAACGAAAGTCACAGACAATGAAACTACACAAAAAAAAAATAAAAATAATAGAAGCCTTATACGAAAAAAAAAAAAAAACAATAACAGAAGTCACACTCATGAAAACCTAATAATTTAAAGAGATAAAAATAACCTCACTTAAACTCTACCCACTACTGCCAATAACTTATTACTTATGTGACAGATAATCAATTTGCTTCATATGTCATTTTGTAACTAAAGATGTTATAATCAATTTACACTACAGGAAAACTGTTAAATAGCATAGACCAAAAGCCCACGCAAAACACCTAAAACCCACGCATATGCGTGGGTATAACGTGGGGAAGAGACCCACGCTAGGTTGGTTGACGCAAAGCAAAGATAGCGTGGGTTGGTCAGGTGGAGGCTACGTTGCGTGGGCTACACCCATGCAAGCTCACGCTTAATTAAATATAATAAAGTATGTGTGGGTCTGACCCGCGCAGAAGTTGCAGAAGCTTGCGGGGGCTGGACCCATGCTTAAAATGTAATCATGAGGCTAGCGTGGGCTGAGCCCTCGCACACGTAAATTATTAACATTTTATTACGTGCAGTTTGCGTGGGCCTGACCCATGCTTATAATAAAATAAATAATTTATTTCGTAGCTTGCGGGGGTTTAGCCCTCGCACTAGTCAGAAAAATAATATATTATTTTTATTTTTGCGTGGGCTTGACCCTCGCACGATGTGAAATATTAAATATTTAATTGGTGTCAGCGTGGGCTTAGCCCAAGCAAAGAGGAATTAAAAAAAATAATTTAAAATTTTGAAAACCAAATCTTGAAAATCAGAAAATATCCACTAACAAGAATACGCACAATTCCATTATAGTTCTTTTTAAATTAAAATACTAAATTTTAATTATAGTCCAGTGAAATACTAAACTGCAGTGTTTAAAAATAAAATTACAGTTTTAAAACAAAGTGAAAAAAAAGACAAGTAGGTTATATTTAGAACTCATAGAAGGGGCTGGTCGTCATGAGCTTCATCATAGTGTGGATGAACTTGACTCGTACCAGTTGAAGTATTAGCACGTTGACGCTCCATCATGGTGGCAAGTTGTTGCTGCATGAGCTTCATCTGGTTCTGCAACTCCCTAGCTATTTCCCTTGCCATTCTTGCTTCTTCCTGCTCTTGCTGCATGAACTTCATCTGGTCTTGCAACTCCCTAGCTATTTCTCTTGCCGTTCTTGCTTCTTCCTTTGCTTCGTTGAGTTCATTTTGAAATCGCTCTTCTCGGGCCATCTGAGCAGAGTAATCAGTGGCAGTAACAATGAATGACGGCTGAGTGAGGGAAGACACTCCTTGGCGGTAGTTAGCAGCCAAGTCTGTTGTGCCATAAACTTGACCTCTACTCTTTCCTCCAGCAACCTCCTTCCAAGCTTGAAGCTTGGTTGCTGCATCTAGTTGGGGAGCATCAGTGTTGGAACCTGATGAACTTTCTGATTGTATGGCCCTCAATCGATGATGATAATTTTTCTACACAATGATTATAACATCGAAATGTTAGAAAATTAGATGAAAAATTAAGACCGAATTAAAGAAAATTTTAAGATTAAACTTACATAAGTCTCGCGTGAGCGATTATCAACCCATACACCCTTCTTATTCTTGTGAGTGGCCATAAACAGCTCATCAGGTTCAACTGGACGACCATTTTTACGTTCCTGCAAAGGTTATATAACAAAGAAAACTTACTTTTAAAAAATTAAACTAAATAATATGTAGTAAAGTTAGTTAGAATACTTACCAGGTCCAGTGCAATGTCTAGATGTGATTTACGACCAGATGAATGCAATGCTCCACCCCGACCCGTATTCCGATTAATCTTATTTTGCGATGACTGTTCTTTGAACTTTTGGGTATCCCAATACCTCAATAGTCCAGACCATGCTTCCTCACCCATCCATGTAGGTCAGGAGCCACGTGCCCTTGCTTTGGTCAAGATGTCAGAAAGTCTTCTTCTGACTTTTGACTCGTAGACCTTCCTGATCTACCATTCATCCTGCGGGGCCCAAGTCACTCTACTCTATAAAAAGAAAAAATACATAAGTTAATATCATGTTAGTGAAAATCATTTCGTTAGAGCTATGTATGATAATCAAATAAAGTGACCTTAAAGTCACTCCACCACTTCAGCTGGTCGTCCTCACTCATGGCATCATAATTATAGAAAGATCCCCTAAATGATGACCTGTACAGTGCCTGATAGCCTCAACAGCATGTTGATTTGGTGTCCAACTACAAAATATAGAAATAGATTTATTAACCATAAACATTAGAAAGAATGAAGTGAAATGTAAATATAATATAATATTACTTACCCTTTACCCAAAGGCTTGACTATGACCCTTCCACTAGGATCATACTGAGGCTCCTGAGTAGGCAACTCATGGTCAGAAGTAGTAGCTGTAGCATGGTCACCATCATCACCTGGTGCCTGCACTGAAGGAGGTGAGGTGTGGGGCACAAAGGGAGGAACGAAAGAAGGGGATAATGGAGCAGGAGTGGGCTGGGGTGGTGAAGTGAAACTCGGATGGAGTGGGGCAGTGGAAGTGTGGTAGACATAAGGAACAAAGGATGAGCGGCCCGGTAAAGCAGCAATGTGGTGGGCTATATCAGTATATGAGACCGGGTGTGCTGGAACATATGGTGATAAGGTGGGTATTAGTGGATCACTAACGGGGGGATGAGGGGGTGATGGAACATAAGGATGGTAGGCTGATAAGGTTGAAGGAGGGGGAGAAAATGTAAATGCATGGTGGGAGGAAGATGGGATGGAGGACGAAGGATTTGATGAGTGAGTGGAGGATGAGGGGTAGGAGGAAGACGGGGTGGAGGAATGGGAACCATGTGGGCTCCCATCAGATGATGGTGATAGCCCGGAAAAAGGAATTCTTCCCAAGTCTATAGCAAGATCTCTACGTCTAGGCTGGCCACGTCGAATAATGGAACCGTCTTTGCCCCTACTCTTAACCATTTTTCCTGAAAAAATTATTAATGTAATATTAGTGTAATTATAGAAATATGACATTTTGGGCGTAACTTAGTATATAAAAATGTTTATACGTTAGACATCATTGTCATTAAAGTTTGAATT